>Ga0214917_10001170_pt1 | contig 34057 bp, 28 predicted proteins | sample LL_1208_BB_MetaG_FD_177983 | JGI IMG/M metagenome (GOLD analysis project Ga0214917, IMG submission 177983) | Freshwater microbial communities from Lake Lanier, Atlanta, Georgia, United States - LL_1208_BB | ecosystem: Environmental > Aquatic > Freshwater > Lake | place: USA: Georgia | collected... | reverse complement strand
GCGCGATGTCGACGCTCTTGTGGGTCTTGGTATGCGGCCGCACTGCGAGCCCATGAGACGCGGCATACGACGCCAGCCGCTCGATGTTCCTACGTACTACCGCCGCGTCGATGACGAGCGCGGGCGTCGCGACGCAGTCGATCGTGGGTGATTCCTCAAATGCGGCCATTGCGAGATTATTACGAAGGAGGCTGCGCCTGACGACCGGAGCCGTTGATCTCGTGAGCAAAACGGCTCGACGGGGAGGCAGCACCGGAATTCATCGGGGTGACGTTCGGCTTAGGGACCGCCCTTGAGATGCTTCCGTAGTACCTACTAGCCCACAGAACGCGTGGATTTACTCGGGATTTGAGAAACGAGAATAGCCATTTCTCCCGTCCGGGAGTCGCGGTTATTCCTGCTTTACTGTTCCGCCTTGCCCCATGCCCCGCGGCCCCGTCGGTCGTGCCCTCTGATAGCTAAAAAAAAGCCGCCCCCGCGTCGAGGGCGGCTTTGCGGCTTACCGCCGCTGCAGGCTCCGAACATAGTCGGAGGCAATCTTCCGGCAGACCTGGCTGCGGGACGCGCTGCCGTCGAAATACTCGTTGCGGCGGCCGCGGGTCCACTGATCCGACGAAATCCTCAGATACCGCGGCCGGCCGTCGGGAAGTCGTTCGTAGAGCTTCAGTTGAAGCCAGCCGCTCGGCAGGCGACGAGTACGGGAAACGGGTCGCCCATGGTAAGTCACGATACGCATAAAAACCTCTGAAAGGGAGTGAGACGGGAAAAATCGAAATACAGCGGCCGTGGCAGCGAAGTCCGCCATGGCCGCAAATAAGCCAGACGGACAGATGCGACCGGGTACGCTCCGGCGGATCGCAAGCCATTTGGGCAGCGACGTCGGCTGCGACTACACTGACGTGGTCTTGAAAATCTGGAGGCTCACCATGTCGATCACATTCGACCTTCCGCCCGCCGTCGAACAACAACTCCGGCGGGATGTGACGAACCTCGATGTCTTGGCGAAGGAAGCGGCCCTCGTGGAGCTCTACCGCCAAGGAACGATCTCCTATCACCAGCTTGGCATTTCGCTGGGTATGACACGTTTCGAAACCGATGATCTTCTCAAGCGACATCACGTGACGGAGGATCTGATCACCGCGGAAGAGTTGGGTGAGCAGATTGCAACGCTTCGCAGACTGATCGGGAAATGAACGGCGTCGCCGATAGCTCTCCGCTGCACTATCTCGTGCAGATCCAAGCCGAGCATGTCTTGCGGCAGCTATTTGTCGAGCTGATAACGCCGCCCGAGGTGATTGCCGAGTTGACGCACCCTCTGGCTCCAGATGCAGTGCGATCGTGGGCTGCGAATCCTCCATCCTGGCTTCGCGTGGTGCCAGTTCGCCATGGCGTCGATGATCTTGGCCTTGGGCCTGGAGAGTCGGCCGCCATTGCTCTTGCTCTCGAGACGCAGGCGGACAGCCTCCTGATCGACGAGCGTGCCGGTACGAACGTCGCCAGGCGGCTCGGCGTTCGCACGACCGGCACCTTGGCGATTCTCGCCATGGCTGCCGAAAGGGAAGTGATATCGCTTCCTGCTGCGTTCGCTGCTTTGCGAGCCACATCGTTTCGTGCACCTGATGCACTGATGAATGGCCTGCTCGAAATCGACAGCGAACGCGGTGGCCAACGCGGCTAAAACCTACGCGACCGTGGCAGCAAGGGCCGCCACGGCCGCGCAATGAAACATCGCGAATGCAAGACGCCGATCCTACGATGCCCGACGTTGATCCTCGCCGGCGTCGCGGTGACCGCGGCCACGCTTCCAGCGGGAAACCTTCTCAGGCCGCTCCGTGAGCCTCACGAACGGATCGGTCAGGCCACGCGCTGCCATCGCCGCGCCCATCCGCGCGGCCAGGCCCGCCAGCCGCTTCGAGATCCCAAGGGCCGCGCCAAGCTTCGAGAGCGACATCCCGGTTTCCTGGAGTGCATGCGCCTCGACTGCATGCCGTGGAACGGCAGAGACTTCAAAGAGATCGACGACGACCGGCCGCCGTACGAGCGAGATGCCCTCCGCCGCGCCCATGACGTCTTGCTTGGCCGAATCAGCGATCGAAGCCGGCAGACTGTTCGTGAGCATGAGTGCGAACTCGGCCCGCAACACCACCTTGTCGCTGCCGAACTGTTGGTAGGGCACGGCCCGGATCGGCCCATCGAGCAGACTCCGCAGGATGACCGCAGCTCGGCGATCCCCAGCGAGAAGATCGACGCGCAGCGAATCCAGGTGACTAAGAAGTTCCTCGGGCGACGGCAGCTGCTGACGCTGATGTTCCCGCGCCGAGAGTTCATCGAGCCGGGACCGTACCAGCCTGAGTTCCTGCTCCCGGCCCGCCAGCCGCTCCGCCAGGGATTCAATCGAGCCGCCCCCGCGTTCGATCGCCAGCCCGATGTTCTCGATGCTCGCCGTGAGCCGCCGGGCCTCCGACTCCAGCGAACGCTGCTCGGCTGCAATATCGCCGCCGGTGGCATGCAACTCCTGGATTCGAGCGACCAGCAGGTCGCGAACCCCGACCACCGACATCAGGGCATCGACTACCTCCCGCAGAATCGCCGGGTGGGCCTGATGTCGGAGACACGTGGCCCGGTTCCAGCAGCCATATCGCCTCGAGTTGGCGCAGCGGTACCCACCCTCGTTTCGGCCCTCGGCATGCATCGGCCCGCCGCAGATACCGCAGACGAAGAGCGCCGAGAGCAGTTTCCTCGAATCACGGGGTTTTCCGGCCAGCGGATGCTCGGCGCCCCGCTTGTGATGCAGCCGGGTGCAGCGGCGGTCAATGGCGGCGTTGGCCCGATACCACAGCCAATCACTGATCATCCGCAGGTGCTCGCTCTTTCTGGTGAGCACCGCATCCTTGGCATTCAAGACGAGCTTGGAGCGGCCCGTGCGTAGTTCCCGCTTGGCGTACTTCGTGCGAAACACCTCTTCGCCCCGGTAGATCGGCCGCCGAAGGAGCGAGATCACATTGCCTGCAGTCCACTCCGGCTTCTGGCTGTTCTTGGCCTTGGTGAACTTAATCGAGGTCAGCCAGTCGGCGATCGCCCAGGGCGGCTCGTCGTTGGCGGCCCGCTCGAAGATCTCCACGACGATGGCCTTGGCCTCGTCGTCAATAAAGTCGAAGTACGGCCCTCTTGCCGGCTCCGTGGCCGTGGCGGGAATCGATGGCCGCCGCTTGTAGCCGATGGCGAGCAGCCCCATCGCCGCGCCGGAGAGCCAACGGCTTTCCTGGGCCCGCTTGATGCGTCGCCTCGTGAAGTGGTTGGCCCGGCCGTGGTGGCCGAGCGCCGCGTGCAGCCGTTCCGGCCAGTCCTCGTCGGCAGTGTCGATGAAGTCGGTGGAGCAGATCACCCGGATGCCGGCATCCACCGCCGTATCAAAGAACTGGGAAGCAAACGTCATGTGCCGGTAGAGTCGACTCGACTCCTCGGCCAGGATGACATCCCAGCGGCGTTGCTTGATCCCAGCCCAGACCTGGTTGATGCCGGGCCTGTCGAAGATCTCTCCGCTGATCTCAGGTTCGCGAATGATCTCCACGTTCAATTGTTCAGGCCGGTAATCCCTGGGAAGATTGCAGGCAAGAAATCGCTGGCACGCATTGATCTGACCATCGATGCTCGATTGACTCTGCTCGTCCGTCGAGTACCGTGTGTGGATCAGAACGCCGAGCGGACGATCGGCCGGGATGGCCAGTTGTTCGCGAAGGTTCATACGGCACCTCCCGTCGCACCGCCGATTGCATGGCAGGGGAGCGCGTGGCGGATGGTCCGGATCATCCGGACTTTTTCCGGGCGGCGAAAAAATCCGTGTGCTAGAAGTGTGCTAAGAATGCCCACCGAAAACCGTCTCTGACCGGTTTTCACCACATGCTGCCAGACACACGCAACCTCATGCCGCCAGAGGGGTTGGAGCGAACAAGCCTTAAATCCAAGGGGATGGTGAATTCTCGTCGAAAGAATCCCACCCCATCCGCTGTTTGAGAGAGCCAGTGTCATAAGTGCTTCGTTTTCCAGGGTTTGAAGAACTCATCCATCGACCTTCCAGCATCCGTGTGCTGGATTTGTGCTAGATCCGCGGGAGGGGCGGCGCGGTCATAGCGCCGTTGCCGTCTAGCGTGTGCTGAATGTGTGCTAGGCCCTCCGACGGTGGCGGACAATACGGACCTATCCGCCACCCTTGCCGTCCTGTCTGCCGCCCCGATTGCCCTTTCGTTTCGGTGAGCCGCTTGTGTCTTGCTCCCGTCGAACCTGGAATCTCCGCGGGCAATGGCTGGCCTGCCCTTTCGCCCGGAGGATTCCATCCCATGACCCGGAAGCACAAGCGGCCGAGTCGGCCAAGGACGGGCTGATCGCCAAGCTCGAAGCCGCTCGTGCGGAGCGGCTCGGCGCGAAGTCGCCCGCTTCCGAGCAGGCGAACACACACACGGTGCTCACATGACGTCGACACTCGCGATACAATGCGACTCGAACTGGACGGAGGATAGGGCTCCGGCGGGGACCTCTCTCGCGCTGCTCCAGGAACCGAGACCGAAGGGCGTGCGGATGCCTTTCACCGCACCGCCCGACCTTCCCTTCGGGATCGGCACCGATGCGGTAAACCGTCGCGGCCGGACGCCGCGACTCGAGCGGCATGGAGCCGCACGGCGGCCCCTCACGCCTTGCCCTCGCGATTCCTGGTCACGCTGAACCAAGACACACACCTCTCCCATGTCCACCTGGAGCGATCATGGCCGCACCCTCTCCCCACGCCCGCTTCGATGCGCTCGGACTGACGCTGCCCCCGGCACCGAAGCCGATCGGCGCCTATACCCCCGCCCTCGTCGTCGGCCCACATCTGTATCTCTCCGGCCATCTGCCGACGCTGCCAGACGGCTCGTTCATCAAGGGCCGCGTGGGCAGCGACCATGATGCCGACGCCGGCAAGTCGGCGGCGCAGCAGGTGGGGCTCACGATGCTCGCCACGCTGATTGACCGGCTCGGCAGCCTCGACCGCGTCCACCGCGTGATCAAGGTGCTCGGCATGGTGAATTCAACTCCCGACTTCGACAAGCACCCGCACGTCATCAACGGCTGCAGCGAACTCTTCGGTTCGATCTGGGGCCCGGAGCTCGGTGTCGGCGTGCGGAGCGCCTTCGGCGTCGCCGCGCTGCCGAACAACGTGGCGGTGGAGATCGAAGCGATTTTCGAGCTCGCCGAGCGGCCTGCGCCTGACGCATGACCGGATTCTTCGATCCCCGAGAGGGGCACGGTTTGTGATGCGGGCGAGCATAGCAGTCGCTCCGTTCGCACGGCGTCTCCGGTGGGGTAGGCTACCGGCATGTCGGTTGCATCGTCGCCCCGGAGTCGACAATGACCATCGTCTCGGATCCGCCTTGCTCTCGCCGCCATGGAGGCCCCACATGCCCGCGCGTCGCCCGGTCATCATTTCCGCACTCTTGACGGCTGCGGCCTGCACACTGGCCGGCTCGGCCGATGCGGAGAATTGGCCCCAGTGGCGCGGCCCGCGGAACGACCGGATCTCGCCCGAACAGGGCCTGCCAGCCACCTGGTCGAAGACGAGCAACGTCGCCTGGCGGACACCCCTCCCCGGGCGAGCAGGGGCCACGCCCTGCGTCTGGAACGGCCGACTCTACCTCACGAGCAACGAGGGGGACGACCTCGTGCTCCTCTGCGTCGAGGCGGCGAACGGCACGATTCGCTGGAAGAAGCGGGTCACCGGCGGCAATACCGACGCCCGCTCGGGGGAAGGCAATTCGGCCTCGCCGTCGCCGTCCACGGATGGGAAGCACGTGTGGGTGTTCTTCGGCACCGGCGTGCTCGCCTGCTACACGGTTGATGGTGAGGAAGTCTGGGCGTGCGACGTCAACGACCGGTTCGGCCGCATCGACATCCAGTTCGGCATGACGTCCACGCCCGTGCTCGACGCCGATGCCCTCTACCTGCAGCTCATCCACGGGGCGATGAAGCTCGATGACCAAACCCGGACGGGGAAGGTCGTCAAGCTCGACGCGTTGACGGGTCGCACGGTCTGGGAAGTCGAGCGTGTGACCGACGCGCAGTTCGAGTGCAAACACTCCTATGCGTCCCCCGTGCTCTACCGGCACGACCAGCGGGAGTTTCTGGTCGTGCACGGGGCCGACTGCACCACGGGCCACGCCCTGGCCGACGGCCGTGAGCTGTGGCGGTTCGGCGGGCTCAACGGCCCCACGGCCACCAATCCCAAGCCGTTCGACAACACGTTTCGATTCGTGGCCTCGCCGGGCGTGGCCCCGGGAACGATCGTGATCCCGACGGCGAAGGGGGGGCCGACGGTGGCCCTGCGGGTGAACGACGACCTCACGGGCGACTGCACCGCGAAGGCCGGTGTCGTCCGCTGGGTGAATCCGCTCACGCCCGACGTGAGCATTCCGGTGATCGCCGACGGCCTCGTCTATCTGCTCCACAAGGATGGCAAGCTGCAGTGCGTGGACCTGGAGACCGGTACGGACGTCTATCTCCACCGCACGCACACCGGTCAGCACCGCACCAGCCCGCTGCTGCTGGAGGGGCGGCTCTGGTTCGGATCGAACGACGGTTGGGTGACGATCGTGAAGGCTGGCCGGGACTTCGAGGTGCTCGACTCGATCGACCTCGATGGCGAGGCGGTGACGGCATCGCCGGTCGTGGCCGACGGGACGCTGTACGTGCGGTCGTATGAGGCGCTGTACGCGATCCGAAAGCCGTGACGCCCGGGGTGCAGGTCTACGAGCTTTTCTTGCGTTCCCAGGTCTTGCCTTGCTTGTACAGGCCGGCCCGCTCGACGAGTTCGGGGTTCTTCGTCGTGGCGATCACCTTGTCGAGGGCCTTCACGAATTCGTCCTTGTGGGCATCACGGAGATTCTGGTGATGTGCCAGTTCCACGACGCTTTTGCAGGCCGGCTCGGCGAACTTCGGGTCATCCACGTAGGGCAGCACGAAGCGAAACGCCTCGATCGTGCGGATCGCATTGGCCCGCTCGATGAGTCGCCCCCGCTGCTCGTCGGCGTCACAGACGGTGAACGTCTTCTGGACCATCTCGAGCCGCTTTTTGTCGTCCCGTTTGTTGTCCGGCAGGGGCGCGATGCGGATCAGCGCATCCACGAGCATCTTCCGCTCGTCCTGACTGCCGGCCTTGCCCACGAGGTCGATGAGCCGCTCGCAGACGGTGCCATCGGGCCAGCGGGTGATCGCCTTGAGCCCCAGCGTCCGTTTCCCGCCCTCGGCCAGCAGGCCATCGACGACAGCGAGCGCCTCCGGGCCGCCGATCCTCCCGAGCGCCGGCAGGAGCGTTTCCTGATCGACCTCGCCGGCCGCCTTGAAGCGGGCGAGGAACGCGTCGCGAACCCGGACACCGTCGCGGCTTTCCGTGCACAGGGAGACAATCGTCCGCTCGGCCTCGTCTCGCTCACCCCCCGCCGGAGCCTTGAGCAGGGCATCCACGACGCCGTCGATCTGGTCGGTGCCGCCCAGCTTCGCGACCGCCTTCAGCGCTGCGAGTCGCACGGCGGCGTCGGGATCGGATGCGAGGCCGAGCAGGTCGGCCGCCGCCCCCCGCTCGCGCCGAGCCGTGAGGATCTCGATGATCGTCGGCTTCGACGCAGGCTCGCCGACGAGAGCCGCCTCGGCGAGTTGTTTGCCCACATCCGCCCCCCGCAGCTGTTCCAGCGCCTGCCGGGCTGCCGCCCGCTCCGGATCCCGGCCTGCGAGCGAGGCACGGAGCACCGCCACCTCGGTCGGACCACCCAGCCGGCCGATCGCGAGGATCGCCGCCACCCGCACGTCGGGCTCCTGGGAAGCGGGCAGCAGGGCCAGCACGGCCGGCAGGGCCGCCTGATCACCGCGATCGGCAAGCGCCCGCACCAATTCGATCTGCCGCGGGGCCGGGGCCTTCGCCACCAGTACCGCAACGGCGGCCGTGGCCTGCTGCCCCCGGAGGCCGGCCCGCACGCGTTCCAGGCCGATGGATCGCAGCTCCGCATCGTCACTGCCCAGCAGCGAGACGACCGTGGCCACCGGATCGGCTGCGGGATCGATCGCTGCACACGGTGCGTTGAACGAGCCGGCGAGCAGGACCGCGAGGCATGAAAAAAGGCAGGGTCGGATCGTGGATCCAACACGGGAATCGCGGGAACGCTGACGAGTGGTTGAGCGGATCATCGACGAGACTCCGGAAGCTGCAAAAAAGGTTATCGGTGGTGATCGAAACGTCCGATCATGCGTCGCACCCGGGAAGCCCGCTGCGGAAGCGAGAAGACCTGCGGAACGGCACGATGGAAGGCTCACGAAGAGGCGAGGTCGCGGCGGACAGTTGCGTCAAGTGGCCGCGAGTGCGTCGGCACAGGCGACGAGGCCGCGTGTGGCGGCGAGTTCGATGAGCCGGCTCTCCGGCTTGCCGGCAGTGGCCGCTGCGATCGCGGCGTAGATCGCCGCAGCCTCGGTCCGCTTGTTCTGTCGCAGCAGCTCCTCGGCACACTCGAACCGCGCGTCGGCGATGGCGGCCGCGACCTGGCCGACCGCAGCGGGAGCCGCCGCAGCCAGAGCATCGGCGGCCGCCGGCGAACGGAACGCTCCCAGCGCCTTCGCGGCTGCCACGGCCGTCAACTCGTCGGCGGCCAGGAGGCCGGCGATCGTGGCCAGGCTCTCTTCATCGCCCCGGGCGGCAAGCGAGTCCATGATGCCGACCCGGGGCCCGCCGGCGAGCATCCCGAGCGCTGTACGCAGGGCCGCGGTCGCTTCAGGAGCGGCGATCCGCTCCAGGGCGAATCTGGCCATATGCGAGCTTTCGGCATCGTAGAGCAGCGTTGCGAGCGCGGGCACGGCGGTGGCCGTCCCGATCATGCTCAGCTTTCGGCAGGCGTATTCCTTGGCAGCCCGCTTGGGACCGGCCTCCAGGATTGTGACCAGCCGTTTTTCGAGGTCGGACCGACCGTTGGCGTCGCCATGCGTGGCGTTCACTGCATCGTCGATCGCCTCGAGAGGCGCGGCATCCTGACCCCAGTCGAACGCGGCGAGGGCCGCGAACGGGGCATCGAGGCTGGCGGAGTCGTAGGCCATGTCGGGGGCTCCTCGTCAGGCAGGGACCATAGGGGCTTGATCACAGAATCCAGGGCTCACGACGGGTCCGATCGACGAGCCGATTGGCCTCTTCGTCACCGACGAACCGCTGCGTGGCACGATCCCACTCCAGCGATCGCTGCAGCCGGTAGGCGATGCCGAGCAGGTGGGGCGCCGTCATCGTGTTGATCGCCAGTTCGATGTCGCGGAACGGCCGGGCTCGTTGCTTCACGCACTCGATGAAATCGCCGTAGATGTTCGTCTTCCCGCTGCCGTCGGGCGTGCGATACCGCGGCACCGGCTTGCCGGCCCGGGGCTGGCCGTCGGCCACGATCTTGATGGCGCCCCCCTTGTGCTCGATCGACACCGGCGCGGTCTGCAGGGCCGCCGGCCGGTTGTGGTGGAGTTCCACCCCGTTCGGATACGTCAGGGTCACGTAGGCGGCCGTCTTCCCGTCGGCGGTGGCCGGGTGATAGGCCACGCCCTTGGGCTGCAGTTCGCGGAGATCGGCCGCGAAGATCGCGCCACCGAAGTGGTGGGCGCCCCAATCGGTGAGGCTGCCGCCGGAGTAGTCGATGTAGGAACGCCAGCTGCCGCCGCCGGTGCCGTAATTGCCGGCGCACCGCCCCTTGTTGTAGGGCTGCCAGGGAGCGGGGCCGAGCCACAGGTCCCAGTCGATGTCGGGCGGCGTCGGCTCGGCGGCCAGGTAACAGGGCATCGACGGCCCGCCGACGGCGATGTCGAGCGACGTGAGCGTGCCGAGTTCGCCCGACCAGCACGGATCGACGATGCCCCGGTAGTCGTCGAGCACCCGCTGACTGCCCCCGGAGACCACGCGGCCGTAGCGGCGGGCGGCCGCCACCATCAGCGGGCCTTCCCGGAGCGTGAGCGTCTCGGGCTTCTGCAGATAGACGTCCTTGCCTGCCTGGCAGGCCGCGATGGTCATCGGCGCGTGCCAGTGGTCGGGCGTCGCGATATGTACGGCATCGATGTCGCTGCGGCCGAGCAGTTCGCGGAAATCGACGTAGGCCGCGCAGTCCTTGTTGCCGTACTTTTCGTCGGCCTTGTTCTTCCCCTTTTCCCGCCAGCTCTTTCGCACGTCGCAGACGGCGACGTATTGGACATCGGGACGGCTGAGAAACGCCCCCTGGTCGCCGCTCCCCATGTTGCCGATGCCGATGCCCCCCATCACGATCCGGTCGCTGGCCGGCGGCGTGGTGGCGTCGCCGAGCGCCTTCGACGTGATCACGTAGGGGGCCGCGGCGGCGGCTCCGGCGGCCGTGGCCGACGTGCGGAGAAACCCGCGGCGGGTGGTGCTCAGGCGGTGCATTGCTCAGGATCTCCCGAGGCGGCTGGCGGAAACCGACGATCTCGTTTCGAAGCTCGTCGCAGCAAGTCTAGCCCGCTCACGAAAACGCAACAAACCGGGTCGCTCGGCCCGGAATCACTCGGATTTGTCAGCGCCACTCAGGCGGGCCCGCAATTGCCCGGTGCACTTGGAGCCGGGGGGCACATTCACCTTCAAATAGAGGATGCCGTCCCGATCGGCCGGACGGTCGTAGGCCGCTCCCACGGGAAACGGCCGCGGCTGCTGGGCCTGTTGATTGGCCTGAGCGGGCTGGCCCTCGGGCGGTGTGGGAGCCGCCGCCGGCAGGATCACGCCCATCAGGCCGCCGAGCGGAACGCCGGCCACCATGTCCGTCACGGGGTTGACCGACGGCAGGCCGGCCGGACCTGTCTCGACCGTGGCGGTCACCTTGTACTCCCCGGTGGCCTCGATCCGAATCGGCCGCCCTTTCACCACCCGGCCCACGGGCGTCCACTGCGCGTCGGCATCGAGGTCAAGTTCCTGGAGCGTCGCCTCCATGATCCGCTCGTTCAGCGACTTCAGCTTGGTCTGGATGGCCTCGTTCTTCGGGTCGAGTTTCTGGAGCACCTCCAGGATGAGCTTGGCCCGGTCGAACTGGCCGGCATTCTCGTAGGAAACGATGAGCGTCGTCGTGTCCCGCAGGAACGATTCGCTGACCGCGGCCAGTTTGGCATCGAGCCGCCGCATTTCAGCGGGGGACGGAGCCTTCGGCTTCGGGGTGGGTTCCGCGGCGGCCGCGGATACGGCGAGCAGAACGCCCAGCGGCCACGCGGGCGGATGACGGGGATACATGGGGTGCCTTTCTGCACGGTGGAACCGTCGAATCATAATGATCCCGAGGGGGTGTTCGCCAACCGGGCTACGCCGGCGGCGCGGTCGTCAGGGCGTCGAGCACGTCGTCAAGCCGGACGGTGGCGAAGCTCGTGGCGTAGTCGCTCATGGAGTAGGGAATCACGAGGAGGCCGTCGTGGATCGCGGCGCCGCAGCTGTAGACGACGTTGGGGACGTAGCCGACCCGCTCGTTCTCGTCGGCGGCGAGCAGGGGCAGGTGGAGGCGGCCGACCGCGCGGGTCGGGTCGTCGAGGTCGAGAAGCACCGCGCCGATCGAGTATTTCCGCATCGGCCCCACGCCATGCGTCAGCACGAGCCAGCCGGCGGGCGTCTCCAGCGGTGAGCCGCAGTTGCCCACCTGCACGAACTCCCACGGCTGCGTCGGCCGCAGCACCGGCTGCTTCGCGTACCAAAAGTGCAGCATGTCGGACTGCATGGCGTAGATGTTCTCGCCGTCCTGTCGCGAGAGCATCCAGTAACAGCCGCGGATCCGCCGCGGAAACAATGCCATGCCCTTGTTGGCGATCTCCGGCCCGTTGAGCGTGCCGATCCGAAAGTGGACGAAGTCGTCGGTCTCCACGAACTGTGGCAGCGTGACAGCGCCGTCGAAGGCGGTATAGGTGGCGAAGTAGTGGACCGATCCGTCATCCTCGACGAACCGCACGAACCGCGCATCCTCGATCCCGTTCGTCTCCGCGGGTGAATAGGGGAAGATCACCCGTTCGGAGATGTCCGAATCAGCGCCGCACTCGATCTCATAGTTGGCCCGCGCGAGGGCGAGGATCGCGGCAGCCACCGACTCCCATTCCCGGCGCCGGCCCCGGTGCTGCCGGCCCGTCTTGGCGAGGGTGGCCTCGAGATCGCCGAGCGTGAAATGGGACGTCATTGCGTCCAGGACGAGGTCGACGAACGGATCGCAGACGCCCAGTTCAGCGAGCTTCCGCTGAAAGAGCATTTTGTCATACAGGCTCGTGGCCACCACGTGCGGCGCCGTGACGAATCCCGTGGGCCGGGCGAGCGCGATCACGCCGCCGGCGTCGATCGTGCCGCAGCGGAAGCCGACGCTCGAGATGTGACCCTCGCCGACTGCCCGCAGGCTGAGGATGAACCGCCGCGCCCCCGGCGGCAGTCCCGACTGATCGGGATGCCAGACGAGCGACGGATTGAAAAGGGCCGCACTCTCCAGCGCGTATTCCTGGGTGAAATAGGAGCCGATCAGGAGCCGCCGCGATTCGCTCAGAGGCTTGTCCGTCAGCAGGTGGTGCCGCACGGCTGCGAATCGTTCGAGCAGGAACGGCAGCAGTCGCTGGTGCCGCCCGTGAAACTCCGAGAGCACGTCGTGGAGCAGTCGCTCCACCTCCGGCTCCGGCAGCTCCATCACGCGGCCGATGATCCTCAGCGCCCGCTGCGGGTTGGTGGGCTGGAACGGGCGATAGAGGACGCGGGCGTTGTTCGGCCGGACGATGATGCCGGTGCGGGTGACGTGCATCGAGACGACTCCAGGCTGGTCATGTCGGCGAGGGCGTGAAGCCAGGCGAGCGTCGACTCCGCTCCCTGGTTCTCGTTGAGGCGGTCGTCGAGCAGACCGTCGCGGCAGCCTCCGGTCAGCGGGTCGCAAAGGGCCATGCCGAGGACGTTGTGGCCGCGGAACCATTCGAAGGCCGACCAGGCGCGGTGCCGCCACCGTTCGTCACCCACGGCATGCAACGCCTCGATGCAGGCGGCCACCATCGCCTGCGCCTCGAGCGGCTGCTGGTCGAAGGCGGCGGCCGCGCCGCCCCGCGGATAGAACCCCCGGCAGCCGATCGGCGCGAAGCGGCCGGAGTTCGACAGTTGGATCTGCCACAGCCAGTCGAGCATGCCGAGACCCGCGTTGAGCGCCGCGTCGTCTCCCGCCCAGCGGCCGGCCGAGATCAATGCCTGGCACAGCCGTGGGTTCTCGTAGGCCACCACGTCCTCCAGCCACAGCCAGTCCGGCCCGGCGTTCATTCGCTGCTGCCGCACGAGGCGACCGACGAGTTCGCGGCGGAGGCCGCATGCGAGCCGGTCGCCCGAAAGCCGCCGCAGGTATTCCTGGATGCCGAGGACCGCCAGCGCCCAGGCGCGGGGGCTGGTCGTCGCCGCCACCGCCTGCACCGCCGGCTCGAAGAGCCGCAGCGCCCATGACCGCAGCGGCTCCCGGCGGGAGCGGCCGATGCACAGGCCCAGGGCATGCACGGCGCGGCCGAGGCAGTCGTCGCTGCCGGCGTCGTCGAGCCAGCGGCGGTCGAACCCGAGGAAGTTGCGAAACCGGCCCGTCGCCGGCTCGAAGGCATGGGCCAGGAAGGCCGCGTAGGCGGCCGCGGCCCGCACGCTCCGCCGCGTGCCGAGGCCGAGTTCCTCGACGAGCACCATCAGGCCCAACGCGCGGGCGTTATCGTCGGTGCAGTAGCCCTCGCTGAACGACGGCACGTCGCACGTGGCATGCTGCAACACGCCCGTCGAGTCGGAGAGCCGCCAGAGGTGGTCGAGGACGAGGAGCGGAAGTTCCCGGTGGGGAAGCCGCGCGGGCTCGGACCGCCGGGGTTTCACGGTGGTGCTGCAACGCGTGCGGGCGAAGGCAGCGACGTATCGCTCCGCCACGCGGCTCCAGACCATCTCGCGGCCGAGCAGCCAGGCTCGCTTCCGCATCGCGTGGCGGCGGGTGTCGTCCTCGAGCAGGCCGCAGATCCCGACGGCCACCGCGGCCGGATCGCGGAACGGCACCAGCACCCCGCAGCCGTCGGCCAGCAGCTCTTCGGCATGCCAGTAGGGGGTGGAAAGCACCGCCTTGCCGCAGCCGAACGCGTAGGCGAGCGTGCCGGAGGTGATCTGGTCCCGGACCAGGTAGGGCGTGACGTAGATGTCGGCCGCACCGAGAAAGGCGAGCAGTTCAGGCATGTCCACATACCGGTCGTGAAACACGACGTGGTCCTGCATGCCCAGGTCGGCCGCGAGTCGCACGAGCCCCTCGCGATACCGCTCACCCTGCTCGCGGACGAGCTGGGGATGCGTCGCCCCGAGCACGGCGTAGACGACGCGGGGATGCCGGGCGACCACCTCGGGCAGCGCGCGGATCACGTGCTCGATGCCCTTGTTGGGGGAGAGCAGTCCGAACGTGAGCAGCACCTGGGCCGACTCGAGGCCGAAGCGGTCCTTGTGGAAGCTCGGGTCGACGAACTCCATGTCGGGGATGCCGTGCGGGATCACGTCGATCCGGTCGTCGGCCGCGCCGTACACCGTGCGGAGCAGCGTGCGCCCCCGCTCGGTCATCACGGCGACACGGGCCGAAAGGTGAATGATCTCGCTCATGACGTGCCGCTGCACGGCCGCCGGCTCGGCGAGCACCGTGTGGAGCGTCGTGTGCACCGGCGGCCGCAGGCCGCGCAGGAGCGCGAGCACGTGGCCGCCCGCCTCACCGCCGAAGATGCCGTATTCGTGCTGCAGCGAGACGACATCGACATTGGCAAGATTGAGGAAGTCGGCCGCCCGCCGATAGGCCGCTGCGTCGTGGTCGGCGCACTCGAACCGCACCTCTTCCGGGTACGCATGCGGCCCGCCGACGTCGTTCATGGAGACGACGAGGCAGTCGGCCCGGGGAAGACTGCCTGCGACGGCACACCGCAGGTCGCGGGTGTAGGTGGCGATGCCGCAGCGCCGCGGCACGTAGTTGCCGACGAACGCGATCCGGTTGAGCGGTGGATCGGGAGGCCGGGTTGCGGGAGCAGAGGGGGGGAGCATGCGGACACTCGTGGCGTGAGGTCGGCATGCGTGCCACGAGGCCGCGTGATCCGTGCGAGGACTGCATTCTATCGTCGCCTGTCGGCCGTAGCCAGACGGCTCGATTCCCGACCGTCGTTCGCACACTCCGGGTGAGACTACGGCGGGGCGATCTTCCAGAGGGTGGTTTCACTGCGGAGATAGAGGCTGCCGTCGGCGATGGCGGGCGTCGCGGTGAACGTGCCCGGGAGCTGGTTCTCCGTGGTGACCTTCGGTTCGCCGGCGATCGACACGAGGAACGTCGCCCCCTCCTTGTTCACGGCCACGACCGATTCCCCCACGAGGAGCGGGCTGGCCCAAAACGAACCGGCGAGCCGGACCTGGCCCCGCAGTTCGCCGTCCGACCGCGTGGCGACGGTCAGCACGCCGGCCCGGTTGATGGTCGCGACGGCATCTCCCCAGGCCAGCGGGCTCGCGATCCCGCAGGCGAGTTTCGTGGAGCGCCACGCCGGCGCAGCCTCGGCCGTCGTGGGCGTCACCGCGGCCAGTCCGTCGTTGGGCACGTAAAGCATCCCGCCGGCCTCGGTCGTCATCGGGATCCCGCTGCAGTCACCCTTCCACGACCAGACGAGCACGCCGTCGCGGGCCCGCCGCAACTCGAGGCCGTTCGGGTTTTGCAGGGCCACACAGGCGCCATGCTCCGGCAGTTCAATCGCCAGTGGCGTCGACCAGCCGGCGATCTTCTGCCGCGGCACCGTCCAGCGGTCGCTGCCCGTTACCGCATCGATGCCCACGGCGAAGGCGTCTCCCTGGCAGTCGATCTGCACCACGACGGTGCCGTCGATGATCCGCGGGCTCGTTCCCATGCCCACGTCGTTGCCACTCCGCGGATGCTCGACGGCGAGGTTCCGCTGCCAGAGCAGTCGGCCGTCGCGGTCGAGCGCGAACAGGTCGCACGACGAGAAGAGGGCGACGATCCGCGTGCCGTCGCTGGCGGGCGTGCCGGCGGCCACCGCGCTCGTGGGGTGGCAGAGCGTGCGACCGGTCGCCCAGAACGTGCGCTGCCACCGGAGGTCGCCGGTCGCACGGTCGCAGGCGAGCACGTGCAGCCGGTCCTGCCGTGGGCCGCTCGACGCCGTCACGACGACGAGATCGCCGACCACGATCGGACTCGATGCCCCCTTGCCCGGGAGATCGGCTCGCCACGAGATTCCGTCGTCCTCGCTCCACGTCGTGCGTATCGTTTCGGTCGGCGCGATTCCCCGCCCCCCCGGGCCGCGAAACTCGAGCCAGTCGGCCGCGTACGCCGACGCTGCGAGAAAGAAACACGGCAGCGTCGACACCGACGTGGCGAGAGCGAGGGTCGAGGCACGTCGCATCATCGTGAGTCTCGCTGCGTGGCCAAGGGCGTTCCGAGGCGGTCGCAGATCCGGAGCTGGAACTTCCAGTCGGCCGCCCAGGCCTCCGTCTGCTCGTTTTGACAGCACTTGACGAGCACCGTATTCGACCCTGCGCGGAAGTCGGCGGTGGCCACGTACTGATCGATCGCCTCGGAGGCATGGTAGATTTCGTGCTGCATGACGGGCTCACCGTTCACCCACACCTGCACGGCGCAAGGACTGCCGATCCGCACCTCGGCCGGCCCAGCCTGAGGCATCTCGACGGTGGCCAGCGCGTAGGCAAGCACGCCCTTCTCGGTGGCGATCGCGGCATTGAGATCGATCACGCCATGCTTGTCGGTTGAGCCGACCTGCTTCCAGCCGGTCGTGTCGGGCGCGGGCGACTCAGGCGGGTAGGCCTTCGCGAAGCCGACGCCCTGTTTGTTGTCGAACGCCGGGCTCACCAGCCAACGCCGCATGAACCCGAGGGTGGCGGCAAGGTCCACCGGCTCGCCATGCTCTGCCAGCCAGCCGGCGATCCGCTCGATCTGGTCGATGTCGCGGGCAGCGGCAAGGGCCCGACGGTGGATGTCGCGTTGCAGGGACTCATCCGCATCGGGGGCCGACGCAAGGAGCTTGTCGACGGCCTCCCGCCGCAGTTCGAGCGCCGGGTCGCCGAGCATCGCGTCGAGCAGCGACCAGGCCAACTGCGGCTGCCGCGTTTTGAGCCACGAGTACGCGAGTCCGCGGGCCCGCGGCGGGCGGGCGGCATCGCGGACCACGTCGGCCAGCCGGCCGGCGGGCAACGCATCACCGACCCGGTCAACCGCCCGCTCCAGGCCGCTGCGGAGCCAGTTGGCGCCGCCCGGCGTCGCGTCCCGCAGGGCGTCGAGGCAGGGAACGATCCACTCGGCCGGTATGCCTGCCAAGGCATCGGCCTGGGACGCGAGCCCGGCCTGGGACGCGAGCCCGGCCTGGGAAGCGAGACCGGGCTGGACCTGGATCCCTTCGGTCCGGGCGAGAGCGGTCGCCACGGCGACCGCCTGCTCGACGGACTGCGGTGGTTTCGCGGCCGACGCCAGGGCGTCCGCGGCCAGGCTGCAGGCCATGCCGGCGATGGCGATCGTTTCATATGGTCGCATGCATGCACTCCGCGTCTCTCGGCCGGATTGTAGTCGGTGGACGCGCCACGGTGGCAGTCTTTCGTCGGCCGCCATATCCTGCTGCCGCGTTCGGATCCCCCACCACATGGATGAGTCTTCGATGAAACCCACGCTCCTCGTGCTCGCAGCCGGCATGGGCAGCCGCTACGGCGGCCTCAAGCAGATCGACCCCATGGGGCCGTCGGGCGAGACGATCCTCGACTACTCCGTGTTCGACTGCCTGCGGGCCGGCTTCGGGAAGGTGGTGTTCATCATCCGTCCCGACTTCGAGGCCGCGTTCCGCGACCGGGTGGTCAGCCGGTTCGCCGGCCGGATCGACACCGCCCTCGCCTTCCAGACGCTCGATCGCCTGCCGCCGGGCTTCGCGCTGCCCGCCGGACGCGAGAAGCCTTGGGGCACGACCCACGCGATCCTGTGCGCTCGCGACGCCGTGACGACGCCATTCGCGGTGATCAATGCCGACGATTTCTACGGCCGTGATTCATTCGCCGTGCTCGCCCGCCGCCTCATCGGCCAGCCGGTCGATTCGACCGCCTACAGCATGGTCGGCTTCACGCTCAAGAACACGCTCTCCGATCATGGCACGGTCACACGCGGCGTCTGCCGCACCGACGCCCGCGGCTTTCTCACCGACATTCAAGAACTGAGTGGCGTGGGGCGAACGGGTTCGGGGGTCGAATGCGCGGGGCCCGACGGGCCGCTGTCGCTGACGGGCGACGAGCCGGTGTCGATGAACTTCTGGGGCTTCACGCCGCGAATCTTCCCGCAACTCGACGCGGAGTTTCGGGCGTTTCTCGCGGCACATGGCGGCGAGTTGAAGAGTGAGTGCTACATCCCGACGACGGTCGGCAGCCTCGTGAGCCGGGGGCAGGCCACCTGCGAGGTGCTGCGGACGACGTCGCCGTGGTTCGGGGCGACGTATGCGGAAGACAAGCCCGTCGTGCAGGCGAGCCTCGCCGCGCTCGTGCAGCAGGGCGAGTACCCCGCCAGCCTCTGGGGCTGACGGAGCCGGCGGCCACGGCGTGACCGGGACGCGTGGATCTCGCGAAATCATGGCCCCGAGCGTCGTGATCGGAGCACGCACCGTATACTCGTGGGGCGTCCGGCCGAATCGGGCGGCCTCGTGTGCACGTGGGTGATGCCTGATGCCGGTGTGGTCGCTGCCGTTCTCTCGTGAGCCGGAACTCATGGACGATCCCGCCCTGCCGGCGGCCGACCATGTGGCGGCCCTCGAGGCGTTGGCGACGATCAACGCCATCTCGCGAACCGCCACGCATCTGGCCCGCGGCATCACGTCGCTGCGGCCCAACGACAGTGGCGCGCTGACGGTCGTGGACGTCGCCTGCGGCGGGGGCGACGTGACCGTGGCGCTCGAGCGGCGGCTGGCCGGGACCACGGCTCGCCTCCGGCCGGCGGTCGTCGGCATCGACATCAGCCCGCGGGCAATCGCGCGGGCCGAGCAGCTCGCGGCAAAACGGGCGAGCGGAGCGACCTTCCAGGTGTGCGACGTCCTGCGCGACGGCTGCCCGCCGTGCGACGTCGCCGTGAGCTCGCTCTTTCTCCATCACCTCGACGACGCGACGGCCGTCACGCTTCTGCGGCACATGGCCGCTGCCGCCCGGATCGGAATCGTGATCTCCGATCTGATCCGCGGCCGGCTCGGGCTCGCGCTCGCCATCGTCGGCACGACGCTGCTGTCGTCGTCGCGGGTGGCCCGGGTGGATGGGCCGCTCTCCGTGCGAGCCGCCCGCACGATCCCTGAATACCGCCGGCTCCTGACCGCCGCCGGACTGTCGACCGCCGCGATCCGCCGTGCCTGGCCGGAGCGGGCCGTCATCATCGGGCAGCGGACCGATGACGTGGCGGAGGTCGCCACATGATGCCCTGCAACGCCACGCTCGCGCCCGAGGCGGCCGCCGCGATCCGCTGGGACGTGGTGGTCGTCGGTGCGGGGCCGGCCGGCAGCTCCGCAGCCCTGCGTCTGGCGCGGCACGGGCTCCGCGTGCTCCTCGTGGACCGGGGCACGATGCCCCGGGGCAAGCTCTGCGGCTGCTGCATGTCGGCGGCGGCGGTGGGCGAACTCGTGCGGCTCGGCATCGCCGCCGACGCTGGTCCGCTCGCCCGCGCCGTGCCGCTGCGGCGGATCTGCGTCGCCGCGGGCGGCCGCGTCGCCCCGATCGACGTAAGCGGAGGAATGACGCTCTCGCGCGAGGCGCTCGACACGGCCATGGTGGCCGCAGCGATCGCGGCCGGCTGCGAGTGGCTGCCACTCACGACAGCACTCTCGATCGACGAGGTGGCGGACGCGAGCGGGCCCTGGGTCAGCGTGGCCGTGCGGCCGTCGCGGGATGCCGGCACGGCGACGATCGAGTGCCGGCGCCTGCTGCTGGCGACGGGCCTCAGCGACCACGTGCGGCTCTTCCGCGAGGCGAGCCCGAGCAGGTCTCGCACAGTCGCCGCTCGGAGTCGCATCGGCATCGGCGGCGTGCTACCGGCGACCGCTGCGACGCTCCCGCCCGGTGAACTCCTCATGGCGGTCGCGCCGGTCGGCTATTGCGGTGTGGTGCGGCTGGAAGACGGCCGGATCGACGTCGCGGCGGCGGTCGATCGCCATGCACTCTCCGCTGCCGAGCCTGCCACCGTCGTGCGGCGGATCGTGAGTGAAGCCTGTGGCTCGGTCGCTGGCGCCACGCTCGACGGCCTCGAGTCGGTGGTGATGCGGGCCACGCCCGCACTCACCCGCTCAGCGCCGCTGGTCGAAGGCAGGCAGCGCGTCGTGCTGCGCGTCGGCGATGCCGCGGGCTATATCGAGCCCTTCACCGGTGAGGGCATGGGCTGGGCGCTCGCCGCCGGCCGACTGGCGGCGGAGGCGGTCGTCGAGGCCGATCGCCCGACGCTCGCTCCCGCCGACGTCGCCGCCGATCGCCATACGCGCACGCATGCGCGGCACTTCGGCCCGCGACATGCCCGCTGCCAGCGGGTCGCTGCCGGGCTCCGCCTGCCACGGCTCGTGCGGCTCGCCGTACGGGCGGCGCAACTCGCTCCTTGGGCGGCCCGCCTCGCGGTGCCGGTGGTGACGGGAGGCCGGGCCCCACGGCATGTCATGGATCGACCACCCGCAGGAGCTGCATCATGAGCCTCGCCATGCTCGGCATCGGCACCGCCACACCCCGGCGACAGATCGCGCAGGCAGACGCGGCCGCGCTTGCAGCCGGCTTCGCCAACGCCGAGCCCGGACACGAGCGGGCCCTCGCCGCGATCTACCGCCAGACGCGCATCCGCACACGGGGGTCGGTGCTGCTGGAGGATCCCGCCGGCGAGCCGTTCGCGCAGACGTTCTTTCCTCCCGCTGACGCCGACACCGGCGGTGGCCCATCGACGGCCGCCCGCATGGCCCGGTACGCCGCCGAGGCGGGGCCGCTCGCCGTGGATGCGGCCCGCGCGGCGGTCGCCCGCAGCGGCCTCGACCCCGCGCACGTCACGCACCTCGTCACCTGCTCGTGCACCGGCTTCGCGAATCCGGGTGTCGATCTCGATATCGTCCGCGGGCTCGGGCTGCCGGCCGACGTGAGCCGCACGCACGTGGGCTTCATGGGCTGCCACGGGGCGTTCAATGCCCTGCGGGTGGCCGAAGCCTTTGCCGCCGCACAGCCGAGTGCGGTCGTCGTCGTCGTCTGCGTCGAGCTCTGCAGCCTGCACTTTCAATATGGCAGCCGCAGCGACGCCGTCGTGGCCAACAGCATCTTCGCCGACGGGGCGGCGGCCGTCGTCGGTGTCGGGTGCGACCATCCGCTGGCAGCCGACGCCGACTGGGCACTCGACCGCCAGTGGTCGCGGCTGCTTCCCGACTCCACGGGCGAGATGGGCTGGCTCATCGGCGACCACGGCTTCGAGATGTCGCTCTCCGCCCGCGTCCCCGGGATCATCAGTCGTGAAATCACCGGACTCGTGACGACGGCCCTCGCCGACGAGCGGCTCACGGCTGCCGACGTCGCCGCCTGGGCGGTGCATCCCGGAGGCCCGCGGGTGCTGGCGAACGTTCGCGATGCATTGGGGCTCTCGGACCACATGCTCGCCGCGTCGCACGAGGTGCTCGCGTCGCACGGCAACATGTCGAGCGCGACGATCCTGTTCATCCTCGAACGAATGCTGCCCGAGGCCGACGGCCCCTGCCTGGCGATGGCCTTCGGCCCCGGGCTCACCGCGGAGCTCGCGCTCTTCACCCCCTGTGCACTCGGAAGGAAGTTGCGCGATGACGAGTGACCGACAGGCGCCGTCGAACGTGAGTGCCGACCGGTCCGTCGGCTTCATCGGCACCGGCATCATGGGCCGGAGCATGGCGGGCCATCTGCTGGCCGCAGGCCACGACGTGCATGTGTTCAATCGCTCGCGGGCCAAGGCCGAGCCGCTCCTCGCGGCCGGTGCCGCGTGGCACGACACGCCAGGCGACGTGGCCGAGGCGAGTGACGTGGTGATCACGATGGTGGGGATGCCGGCCGACGTGGAGGAGGTCTATTTCGGCGGCACGCAGGCCGTGCCCGAGGGCTGCGGCCTGCTCGCCCGCAGTCACCCCGGCGTTCTCCTCATCGACATGACGACGTCGAGTCCCGCGCTGGCATGCCGGATCGCTTCCGCAGCGGCCGCCCGCGGGCTGGCCGCGATCGACGCTCCCGTGACCGGCGGCGACGTGGGGGCCCGTGCCGCCACGCTCACGATCATGCTGGGGGGCGACGCGGCAGCCTGCGAACGCGCGCGGCCGATTCTCGGTCGGCTCGGAAAGTCCGTCACGCGGCTCGGCGAGGCCGGCGCCGGACAGCGGTGCAAGCTCGCGAACCAGATCGCCGTGGCAGTCGGGATGGTGGCCTGGTGCGAGGCCTTGGCCCACGCCCGCGCCGGCGGGCTCGATCCGGCGGCCGTGCAGCAGGTGATCAGCGGCGGTGCCGCCGGCAGCTGGGGGCTGACGAACCTGGCGCCGCGGGCGGTGACGGGCGACATGACGCCGGGCTTCCTGGTGAAGCATCTGCTCAAGGACATCGGCCTCGCGCGGGCGTGTGCAGCCGACAGCGGCCTTGGTGTTCCGGGGCTCGAGACGGCCGAGCGACTCTATGCCCTCGCCGCGGCGCACGGCTGGGGCGACGAGGGGACCCAGGTGCTGTACCGCCTCTACGACCACGGACTCGCTCCGGAGGCCGGGGCATGACGCGGCACCTGGCCGCAGCCCTCGAGTCACTGCCCGTCGCGGAGGTGCTCGATGCGGCCGTCGCGGCCTCGCGATCGGGCGCGGTCGTCGTCACGGCCCCGCCGGGCTCGGGCAAGACGATGCTCGTGCCGGGGGCGGTGTGCGACGACATCGCACCATCGGCCAAGCTCGTGCTCCTCCAGCCGCGACGGCTCGCGGCCCGGTCCGTGGCCTGTCAGATCGCGAAGCTCCGGGGCTCGCCCGTCGGCGGCGAGGTCGGCTATCAGGTGCGGTTCGACGCCCGCGTCGGCCGCGACACGCGGCTCGTCGTCGAGACGACCGGCATCATGCTCCGCCGGCTCGTCGATGACGTGGCCCTCGCCGGCATCGACGCCGTGGTGCTCGACGAGTTTCACGAGCGATCGCTGGAGATGGATCTGATCTTCGGCCTGCTCGTGCGGCTGCGGCAGACACTCCGCCCCGACCTCCGGCTGATCGTGATGAGCGCCACGCTCGACACGGGTCCCGTGGCGGCGATGCTCGGCCCTGCGCCGGGGACGCCCTGCCCGGTGATCGCGGCGAATGGCCGGCTCCACCCGGTGGCCATCCGCTTTCTCAAGCATGGCGACCGCCGCGAACTCGTCGCGCACGTGGCGGCGGTGGTGCCCGAGGCGCTGAAGGCGACGACGGGGCACGTGCTCGTCTTCCTGCCGGGCGTCGGTGAAATCCGGCAGTGCGAACGGGAGCTCGAGCCCTTGCTCGCGCGACGGGGGCATACCGTCTTGCCGCTGTACGGCGACCTGCCGCCGGAGGAGCAGGACCGCGTGCTCACCGACATCGGCTGCCGCAAGGTGATCCTGGCCACGAACGTCGCCGAGACGTCGCTCACGATTCCGGGCGTGACCGCGGTGATCGACTCGGGGCTCGCGCGGCAGAGCCGGCTCTCCCCGGCGACCGGGCTGCCCAGGCTGGAGCTCGTGCCGATCTCCAAGGCCGCGGCCGACCAGCGGGCGGGCCGGGCCGGCCGTACGGAGGCGGGCGTCTGCTGGCGGCTCTGGGACGAGGCGTCGCACCAGCATCGGCCGCCGGCCGAACTGCCGGAGGCGGTTCGCGGCGACCTCGCGGGGCCGCTCCTGCAGCTGCTGTCGCTCGGCGAGGCGCGCGGGTTTCCGTGGCTCGATCAGCCGCCGCCGCACGCGATCGAGCGGGCGCGGCAGGTGCTGCTGCACCTCGGCGCGATCGAGCCCGTCGATTCCGGGGATGCCGGCTGCGATCGGATCACGCCGTTGGGATCGGAGCTGGTGAAACTGCCGGCACATCCGCGGCTGGCGCGGCTCCTGCTGGCGGGCGCCGAGCACGGGGTGCTTCGCGAGGCCTCGATCGCCGCGGCCCTGCTTTCCGACCGCGATCCCTTTCATGCGCCGCGGCACACCGGGGGTCCACGCGACCGGCAGACCGTGCGGACGCGATCCGACATCGTCGATCGGATCGCCGCTCTGCAGGCCTTCCATGCGGGGGCGCGGATCGACGAGCCCGCGTTCGATCCGCATCCAGCCGGTGCCCGCAACGTGCTCCGCGCGGCCGAGCAGCTCTTTCATCTGGTGGAGACGCCGCGGGCGGCTCGGGCCGCCGACCCGGCCGAAGCCGTGATGCGCGCCCTCTTCGAGGCGTTTCCCGATCGGCTGGCACGGCTGCGGCCGGGCACGCAGGATCGTGGCACGCTCGTCGGGGGCAGGGGCGTGCGGCTCGATTCATCGCGGCTGCGGGGCGAGCCGCTCTTCCTGGCGATCGACGTGGATGATGTCGGCGGCGAGGCGGCCGTGCGACTGGCGTCGGCGGTGGAGCGGGCCTGGCTCGACCGCGAGCCGCTCGCGGCCGCCAACCTGCGGACCGCCGAGCAGGTCGGCTATTCGCCGGCGCGGCGGCAGGTGGAAGCCCGGCTGCAGACCGTCTGGATCGACCTCGTGCTCGACGAGACGCCGGTGGCGATCCGCGACACGGCCGCTGCGGCGGCCCTGCTCGCGCGGGAGGCCGTGCTCCAGATCGACCGCATCATGCCCGGCCCCGATACCGCCGCCGGCGGCCTGCTCGCCCGGGCCCGCTGGCTGGCGGAGACGCTGCCCGACCTCGGACTGCCGTCACTCGACGCCGCCGTCCTGGGGGATGTCGTCGGTGACCTCTGCCACGGCCTGCGGTCGCTCGACGAGCTCGCGCGGGCCGACTGGGTGGCAGCGGTGCAGGGGAGGCTGGGGCATGACCGCGTGGCGGAAATCGAACGACTCGCGCCGACACACGTGGAGCTGCCGAACGGCAAACGGCTCAAGCTGGCGTATGCCCCGGGAGCTCCGCCGATCCTGGCCGCGCGGATCCAGGAACTGTTCGGCGTCCGCGAGACGCCTCGTGTGGCGGCGGGGCGAGTGCCCGTGCTCCTCCACCTGCTCGGACCGAATCATCGGCCGCAGCAGGTGACGGCCGACCTCGCGGGCTTTTGGCAGACCACCTACCCGCAAGTGAAGAAGGAGCTCCGCCGACGCTACCCGAAGCACCCCTGGCCCGACGATCCGCTCCAGCGTCACGCAAAGCACTGAGCGCGAAGCCCTGAGCGGGACTGCGGGGATGCCGTGCGGACTTCGATCCCGGCGGCCCGCGCCCGGGACCATTCGTGGGGATCGCCTCGTGGGGATCGCCGACGCGGTGCACACGATGGCGGCGCCGTCAAGTGCGGGAATCGAGATCCGTGCCGCTTTTTCCCGCCTCGGCGACGGCCTGTGCCAGATCTGTCGCAGCTGCCGTCGGCGGTCTCGCCGCTCAGAATTTTCCCGGCGTCACGCCGATCATTTGCAGCGGTGCGATGACGCGGATCGCCCTCCGGCCCCCGCGTCGGTCTGCCTGCAGTCCTGCTCAGTCCGGTCCTTGTCTTCATCCCCTCAGGAGCCCTTCCCATGCAGCGCGTGTTGTTCGTGTTCGCGGTCGTATCGACGATGGTCATCGGTTCAACGGCGTTCGCCGCCCAGGCCCGCAACGGGCAGGCTGCGGTCGGCGCCACTCGCAACGGCCCCGTGGCCAAGCTCATCGAACTCGAGCGCCGCAAGAACGAGTGGCTCCGCCAGAAGTTCGCGCGGTAGTTCGCGACCGGCTTTCGGGCCGGACGCGGCGGCGCGGTCCTTCGCGGGCACCGCCTCGTTACAATTCGGAAACGAAGTCGCCGGGTCGGGTGGAAGCGCGTCGTGCCTCCGCCCACCCGGCGGCGGTGTTTGGGCATCGCCTGCGTCGCCGGATCTCGCGTCGCCCACCCCAGCCATCAGGGCCGGCCCGCATGATCACCGATACCCACGCATGGCTGGCGGGCCTGCGGGCACACGCGGCGGCGCATCGTGACCACAGACCGCCTCCGGCCGACGGGCCGCTGCTCCCCGTCGCCGTCGCCGAGCGGGCGATCCTGGCCACCGACCTCACCACGCGACTCGCCACGCTCGGTCACCTGCTCGCTGCCCGGATGGCGGCGGTGAGAAGCGGAGGGCACCCCGTCGACCCCGAGCCGGCGATCGTCATCACAACCTCGTTTATCGGCATCGCCGTCGTCGCCGAGCTGCTGGCTGCGCCGATGCGCGGACTCCAGCCGCTGGCCGCCCGGATCGCAGCCGTCACTGAACTGGAGTACCGGCTCTGGTGCATCCGGCACCCCGACGACGACTGGACGCGACACGTCAACCTCTGGAGCTGGGTGAAGACCCGCGTGCCCGGGCAGCGGCAGGCGGAGTTCGCCCGGCATCCACTCGGGCCGGGTGAGGCGTACTGGCTGCATCGCGCGGGTGTGTGCGGTGCGGGTGCAGCCGACACCCGGCACTGCCATCTCTGGAAGTGGAACGGCCGCCACGCGTCGCTCCTGCAGGCGTTCGTGCGGGAGGGCTCCGTCGGCCATCTCCGCCCGCAGGGCGGCGGCGGCGGCACCGTTTGAGGTTTTCGCGGGCACCGGCTACCGTGTCGCCGTCATTCCCCTTTTGGCTGCAGGACGCATGAAACCCCGGATCCTCCTTACGACCACTTCGTTCCAAGACACCCCCGGCGAACACCACGCCACGCTCGCCGCCACCGGCTGGGAGCTCGTCACCGCCCGCGGCCCGCTCTCCGAGGCCGACACGCTCGCCCTCGTCGGCGAGGTCGATGGCTACATCTGCGGCGACGACGCCATCACGCGGGCCGTGCTGGAGAAGGCCCGGCCCCGGCTCAAGGTGCTTTCGAAGTATGGCATCGGCGTCGACAAGATCGACGTGAAGAGCTGCTCCGAGTTCGGCATCCCGCTCCTGTTCACCCCCGGCGTCAACCACACGACCGTGGCCGAGCATGCCTTTCTGCTGCTCCTGGCCCTCGAGAAGAATCTCCTGTTCCACGCCGACTCCACCCGCTCGGGCGGCTGGAAGCGGCAGACGGGCCACGAGCTGCTCGACAAGACGATCGGCATCGTGGGCATGGGGCGGATCGGCAAGGAGGTGGCCCTGCGGGCGCTGGCCTTCGGGATGAAGCCGATCGGATTCGACGTCTACTGGGACGACGTCTTCGCCGCGCAGCACGGGATTCCCCGCGCCGCTTCGCTCGACGACCTCTTCGCCCAGGCCGATTACATCTCGCTCCACACGAACCTCACCCCCGACACCCGCGACCTCGTGCGGGCCGAAACGATCGCGAAGATGAAGCCCGGGGTGATCATCCTCAACTGTGCCCGCGGCGAAATCGTGAATACCGCGGACATCGCCGCCGCCCTGAAGAGCGGCCGCGTGCGGGGCTACGGCACCGACGTGCTCGACGCGGAGCCGCCGCCGGCCAGCCACCCGCTCACGAAACTGCCCAACTGTATCGTCACGCCGCACGTCGGCTCGCGGACGCACGAGAGCGTCCAGCGTCAGGCACTGGCGGCCGTCACCAACCTGATCAACGCGATGCACGGCGAAAAACCGCTCGCGCAGGTCAACCCCGAAGTCCCCGTGCGGAAGGTCGTCTGATGCCTGACACGTTTCACGTCGTTCCCGTCGCCGCCCACGAGGCCATCGTGCGTGCCGCCTATCTGAAGCGGGGCTTCGCCGCCGACGAGGCCGAGCATGCCGCCCGGCTCGCCACCGCGGCCACGAAACACGGCATCCGCACCCACAACGCGATCAAGGCCCTCCACCTCGACGAACTGTTCGGCTCGAAGGCGGGGGGCTGCGTGCCGCAGGTGGCGGTCAGGAAGCTGCCGACCCGATTCAAGGCCGCCGAGATCTGGGACGCCCGGAAGAAGCTCGGCCAGGCCGTGGCCTGGGAGGCGATCGACACATGCATGAAGCTCGCCGACACCTATGGCACGGGCACGGTGTCGATCGACAATGCGTTTCACTATCTGTGGGGCGGCGGGTATGTGATGGAGGCCGCGAAGAAGGGCTACATCGCCTACACGAACTGCACGGCGTCGCTGGCGGAAGTGGTGCCATTCCGTGGCAAGTTTCCCACGCTGGGCACCAATCCTCACTCGTGGGGCTTTCCCACTCAGGAGGCGGTCGGCTTTCCGATCGTGATCGACTGGGCGACCAGCGTGATCGCGATGGGTCGGGTGCAGCAGCTCAAACGCGAAGGGAAGCCGTTGCCGCCGAACGCCGCCGTGGACAAGGACGGCCAGCCCACCACGGACCCCGACAAGGCCGTGTCGCTCCTCCCCTTCGGTGATCACAAGGGCTACGGGCTCTCGCTCATCAACGAGGTCGTGGCGGCATTCATCGGCGGGTCGCTGCCCACACTTCGCAGCCGCGCGGCCGTGACGGGCGAGAAGCAAAACTGCGCGTTCTTCTTCCAGGTGATCCATCCCGACGCCATCTCGAGCGGCGTATTCGCCGCGGGGCGGTCGCAGACCCAGAACGTGAAGGCCGTCCTGGCCGACATCCTCGGCCACGGCAACGAGGGCTGCATGCTCCCGGGCCAGCTCGAGGCCGAGGCGGCCGCCCGCAGCGAGAAGGCCGGCGGCCTGCTCTTCTCGAAGGCCGAGGTGGAAGCCCTCAACGAGATCGCCCACGAAGCCGGACTGCCGCCACTCGCACTCGAATCTCTTCAAACAGTCTGATTCCTGAAAGGCCCCTCCATGTCGCTTCCCCTCAACCCCCGTGAATCCTGCACCTTCGACGAGGTCTCGCTCGGCGAGATCATGCTCCGGCTCGATCCGGGCGAGGGCCGCATCCGCACGGCCCGAGCGTTCGCGGCCTGGGAGGGGGGCGGTGAATACAACGTGGCCCGGGGGCTGCGGAAGTGCTTCGGCCTGAAGACGGCGGTCGTGACCGCGTTCGTGGACAACGAAGTGGGCCACCTGATCGAAGACTTCATCATGCAGGGGGGCGTCTGCACCGATTTCATCCAGTGGCGGGCCGACGACGGCATCGGGCGGAGCGTCCGCAACGGCCTCAACTTCACGGAGCGTGGCTTCGGGATTCGTGGCGCGGTGGGCGTACCCGATCGCGGCAACACGGCCGCCAGCCAGCTCAAGCCCGGCGACATCGACTGGAACCACCTGTTCGGGAAGCTCGGTGTCCGGTGGTTCCACACCGGCGGCATCTTCGCGGCTCTTTCCGAGACGACGGCCGCCCTCACGATCGAGGCGGTGAAGGCGGCGAAGCAGCACGGGACGATCGTGTCGTACGACCTGAACTACCGGCCGAGCCTGTGGAAGAGCATCGGCGGCCAGGCGAAGGCCCGCGAGGTGAACCGCGAGATCGCCAGGCACGTGGACGTGATGATCGGCAACGAGGAGGACTTCACGGCCTCACTCGGCTTCGAGGTCGAAGGCGTCGATCACAATCTCTCGGCGATCGAAACCCACGCGTTCAAGAAGATGATCGAGAAGGCCGTAAAGGAGTATCCGAATTTCAAGGTGGCCGCGACGACACTCCGCCGCGTGATCACGGCGACGAAGAACGACTGGAGCGCCATCCTCTGGCACGACGGTAAGTTCTACGAGAGCCGGAAGTATCCCGAGCTCGAGATCCTCGACCGGGTGGGGGGCGGCGACAGCTTCGCCAGCGGCCTCACCTTCGGGTTCCTCGAATTCAACTGCCCGCAGAAGGCCGTGGACTACGGCGCCGCCCACGGCGCCCTCGCCAGCACCACCCCCGGCGACACCTCGATGGCCACCCGGGCCGAAGTGGAAAAGCAGATCAAAGGCGGCGGAGCCCGCGTCGTTCGCTGATCACCTGCGACAGGCCCCGACACGGCTCAAGCCAGCGACACCCAAGACTTGCAGCCGCCGTAGCTCTGGTGCCAGGGGAGCGTGAGCGGCTCGGGGAGCGGCTGGACGTCCACGACGAGCACGTGGAGTTCGTCCCGCCAGCGGTGGAACCGCTCGGCGACGACGGCGTCGCTCCAGACGTGGCGGTGGCGAAACGCGGCGAGGTCGGCGAGGGCCTTCATCTGCAGCGCCTCCCGCACCGTCGCCCGGTGGGTGAACACGACGCTGCCCTCGGGGGGCCGGTCGGCCTCGATGCCGTCGAGCAGGTCGCGGGCCTCGGGGATCAGCTGCTCGGGTGACTGATGAAGGAAGGTCGGCAGCAGCAGGAACTCGGCGTGCTCGACGCGGAAGCCGCCCCCCGGCTCGACGATGCCGCCCTTGCGGAGGATCACGTCTTGCCGGCGTCGGGCGAGCGCCCGGCAGATGACGGCCCATTCCTTGAACGCGGTGCGGGGGTAGGGCGTCGTCACTGCACCGGCCGCACGTGGATGCCGTCGGCGGTGAGCTGGATCACCGGGATGCCGAGTTTGGGGTCGAAGATCGCCGTGCCACGGATCACCACGTCCTGGCCCTCCTTCACGCCGAAGAGCGTGCGGGCGTCGATCGGCAATTCCTTGCCGTCCGGCCCCACGAACTGCACGGCCGCGATCGGCGAATTGGCCTGCCGCTTCTTGCAGAACGGGCAGTCATCGGGCTTGTGACCCGGCTTCTTGGCATGGTCGTCGGCCGGAATCTCCAGCATCGAGAACGACGCCTTGTCCTTGATGAACGCCTCCATGCCCTTGCCGCCGATGCGGCCCGCCACCACGACCTGCTGCGGCGTGGTCGTGAGCTTCTGCTTGGCCGCCGCGAGCGTCAGCGCCCCGGCCGGCTCCTCCGCGAGCACGAGCTTGCCGCGTATCGCGGCCACGTCGATCTCGCCGCGAGCCGGGAGTCCGCCGACCGCCAATCCGGCCGCAATGCCGAATGCAAACAACCTGCGACTACGAATCATGAATGGACCTCCATGTGTGATCAATGAAGACTTCCGCGTCGTGGCGTAACGACGGTCTCTAAGGCGCGAGCGTCCCTTGCAGCGACTTGATCGCGGCATCGATCCGTTCGGTGAGTGAGGCATGCACCTCGGCCGGCGGCTGCGACTTGCCCTCCGGAGCGTGGATCGCCGTGTCGAGCTTGTCGAAGCACTCGAACAGCTCGTCCAGGGCCTTCGATGCGGCGGCCTTCGCCTCCTCACCGAGCTTCTCTTTCGACAAAAGTCCCTGGACATCTTCGATCAAGTGGCCCAGGGTGTGCACGGCGTCGTCGGCCGCATCGGTGGCGCCCACTGCCAGGTGATCCTTCACCGCCGCGACGGTGGCCTGCAGCTGGGCGACGCCCGCCGCGAACGACTCGGGCCGGTCGTGCTCATCGTGGTCATGCCCGTGGTCGTGGTCGTGCCCGCCAGCGGTCGCCTTCTCCGCCATTGGCTTGGCCGGTGTGTTTGCCGGTGGCGAAGAGGACGAACAGCCGACGAGGGCGAGGCACGGGGCAAGGACGACGACGAGAAGGGCTCCGTAGACGAACAGGCGGGCGGGCATGGGCGGCTCCTGGCTGGAGGTGGCGACGAACGGAAGCCTAGCGGTCACGGCGACTCTGATGCAACTCTTTTGCGGAAAGGATCCGCTGCGTCGGCGACGAGACAGACGAACGACCTTTCGGGAAGTTCGAGCGGCTGGGCGAAGTCGACGGCCGGCCCGAGCCCGTCTGGGAAAATGTCGCCGGGGGCGGGGTGGCCCGTGTGAACGAAGAGCTTCCAGGGCAGGGCCCGGATCAAGGAGGGCTGTGGCAGCGTGAACACCCGCGGGAGCGAGCCCGCATGGGCGACGATCAGCACGTGCCGCGGCGTGCCAGCGAGTCCACCGGCGGCCGGGTCGTCCTCCATTTCGAGCCGTTCGTGGGACGGCGCCCCGAAGAAACAGCTGAGACTGCCGTCGGCGGCATACCAATCGATGTGCACGCCGTCCGGCGAGAACCATTCCACGTCGGGGAGCGTACCCGACGCGGCCGCTCCGCCGGCAAGGAACGACCGCCGCCGGAGCGTCGGATTGCCGAGCCGAAACCGGATCAACTCGCGAACGAACCGCACCACGTCGGCGTGCGTGTCGAGCAGCGACCAGTCGAACCACGACACGGCGTTGTCCTGGCACCAGGCATTGTTGTTGCCCTGCTGGGTGCGGCGGCACTCGTCGCCCGCCACGAGCATCGGCACGCCCTGACTGAGCAGGAGCGTGGCGGCCATGTTTCGCACCTGCCGCGACCGCAGGGCGTTGACGTCGGGCCGGCGGGTGGGGCCTTCGACGCCGTAGTTCTCGGCAAAACTGTTGTCGTCACCGTCGCGGTTGCCTTCGCCGTTGGCCTCGTTGTGCTTCTCGCGATAGCTCACGAGGTCGTTGAGCGTGAACCCGTCGTGCGACGTCACGAAATTGATGCTGTGGTAGGGCTGCCGCCCGTCGTCGCCGTACAGGTCGCTCGATCCCGCGAGCCGCGTCGCCAGGTGGCCGGTCTGGGCGAAGTCGCCCCGCCAATAGCGGCGGACGTCGTCACGGTAGCGGCCGTTCCACTCGGCCCACCGCAGGCTGGCGAACGAGCCCACCTGGTAGGCGCCGGCGGCATCCCAGGCCTCCGCGATGATCTTCGTGTCGGCCAGCAGCGGATCCTCGGTGATCAATTCGACAATCGGCGGATTCGGCAGGATCTCGCCGTTGCGGTCGCGGGAGAGCACGCTCGCGAGATCGAACCGGAAGCCGTCGATGTGGTAGTTGTGCACCCAGTGCCGCAGGCAGAGGAAGATCAGCTCACGGACGATCGGGTGGTTGCCGTTGATCGTGTTGCCGCAGCCGGTGTAGTTGCGATAGGTGGAGCCGCCGTCGCCCAGCATGTAGTAGACGCGGTTTTCCAGCCCCTTGAACGAGAAGGTCGGCCCGAGATGGTTGCCCTCGGCGGTATGGTTGAAGACGACGTCGAGGATCACCTCGATGCCCGCCGCATGGAGCGCCCGCACCATCTCCTTGAACTCCCGCACCTGGCAGCCCGGCTCGCTGCCGGAGGCGTAGCCGCGATGCGGTGCGAAGAAGGCGATCGGGTCGTAGCCCCAGTAGTTGCGGCGGTCGGAGGGAAACTCCGCCGACGGGATGTGTGCCGCGAACTCGTGCACCGGCATGAGCTCCACCGCCGTCACGCCCAGCGACTTGAGATACGGGATCTTCTCGATCACGCCCCGGTAGGAGCCGGGATGATCGACGCCGCTCGTCGGGCTCCGGGTGAATCCCCGGACGTGCAGTTCGTAGATCACCGTGTCGGCGAGCCCGCGGCGGAGGTGCCGGTCACCCTGCCAATCGAACGCATCGTCGATCACGACGCACTTCGGCGGCCGCAGGATGCCGTCGGTGCCCAACGCAAATTCCCCGACCAGAGCCCGGGCGTAGGGATCGATGAGCCGCGCCGTGCCGTCGAACCACTGGCCCCGCTCGGGATCGAACGGACCGTCGGCCTGAAAGTGATACAGCTGCCCCGGGCCGAGGCCCGGCACGAATACGCTCCAGATGTCGCCCCAGCGGTCCTTGGCCGGGTCGAGGGCGATCACCTCGGCCGGCTCCGCAGCGTCGGGCGTGTCGTAGAGGAGCACCCGCATCGCCGTCGCCGAATGGCTGTAGGCGACGAATTGAACGCCGCCTTTTCGCCGGTCGCCGCCCTCGTGCAGGAGCGCGCCGTAGGGCAGGGGGTGGCTGAACTGCAGTGGCGGCAGGGGGGCGCGGGCTTGGCTTCGCGTGGCGGGCAGTGTCGGTTTCCGCGGCAGCATGCCACCGATCATACCACCGCGGCCCGTGCCCGGCGGCGACGGCGGGGACTCCTTGCGGGACCGCAGGCAGCGGCGATGATAGCCACATGAGCGGAGCCACGTATTCGAGCGCCGGCGTCGATCTGGAACTGTACCGCGAGGGCATGGCCCGGCTGCCTGCGCACATGCGCCGTACCCAGTGCCCCCGCGTGATGAGCCCGGAGGGGGGCTTC
>Ga0214917_10001169_pt1 | contig 34113 bp, 27 predicted proteins | sample LL_1208_BB_MetaG_FD_177983 | JGI IMG/M metagenome (GOLD analysis project Ga0214917, IMG submission 177983) | Freshwater microbial communities from Lake Lanier, Atlanta, Georgia, United States - LL_1208_BB | ecosystem: Environmental > Aquatic > Freshwater > Lake | place: USA: Georgia | collected... | reverse complement strand
AGCCGAGGCAGGCCCGGAGGGATGCCGCGGCGCGAAGGCGAGCGCCATCCATGGCCCCGGCGGGCTTCCGCAGCTGCGGGGCAAGCCAAGGTTGCCCCGAGCCGCGATGGCTCGCCCTCCGGGCGAGCCTCGCCCGAGCCGAGGCAGGCCCGGAGGGCCGGGTTTGCACCAGCCGACGGAGGTCGGCCAAGGGACGGACGGCAGGAGGCCGGGCCGTCCCGTGAACACAGCCGAGGCAGGCCCGGAGGGATGCCCCACCGCGAAACTTCAGCGACGGTTCGCTGCGGCACGATCGGTGCCGGGGCGGACGTCGAGTTCGAGTCCGTCGTCGTCGCCGCGGTCCAGCCGCTCCCACGCGATGGCGCCCATCGCGGCGTTGTCGGTGCACAGTTCGCGCGGCGGAATCACGACCGCCACGCCCCGGGTGCGTCCGAGCCGTTCGAGCGACTCGCGCAGCAGCGTGTTGGACGTCACCCCCCCGCCCACGAGCAGCGTGCGGCAGCCCGTGCGTTCGAGGGCGAGCTCGACCTTGGCGAGCATCGCGTCCACCGCGGCCTGCTGAAACGACGCGGCGAGATCGGCCAGCCGCCGGCCCGTCGGAGCGGGCGTGTCGGCCGGGGCACCGGGCGGCCGCACCTGGTACCGCAGGGCCGTCTTCAACCCGCTGAAGCTCAGATCGAGCCGGTCGCGGTCGGCGGCGAGCGGCCGGGGCAGGCGGTACGCCCGGGCATTGCCCCCCGCGGCGGCGCGTTCGATCTGTGGTCCCCCGGGGTACCCCAGGCCGAGGAGGCTCGCCGCCTTGTCGAACGCTTCCCCGGCGGCATCGTCGATGGTGCCCCCGATCCGCTCGAGGTCGAGAGGCGACCGCACGAGGAACAGCGACGTGTGCCCGCCGCTCGCCACGAGGCCCACGCTGGGGTCGCGGACCATTTCAGGACGGGCGAGCCGACAGGCGTAGAGGTGGGCTGCGATGTGATCGTATCCCACGAGCGGGATGCCGAGCGTCGCCGCGATCCCCTTGGCCGCCGAAAGACCGACCAGCAGCGACCCGACGAGCCCCGGCCGGACGGCCACGGCCACGGCCACGAGGTCGCGCCTCGCGATCGCGGCCCGCGCGATCGCCTCGTCGATCACCGGGATGATCCGTTCGACGTGGGCCCGCGAGGCCACCTCCGGCACGACGCCGCGCCAGCGGGCGTGCAACGCATCCTGACTGGCGACGACGCTCGACAGCACCCTGCGGCTGCGTGCGATCACCGCCGCCGCGGTCTCGTCGCACGTCGTCTCGATCGCGAGCAGTGGCACGTCAAAAATCGTACCAGATGCCGAAGCCGTAGCGATTCTGTTCGTAGAACACGAACTCATACTGCGGGTCGGAGCCGTACAGGTACTCGAACCCCAGCCGCAGCAGCTTCTCGCTGCGGCGGCCACGCCACGCCCAGCCCGCCTGCACGCAGACGTTTCCGCCCCAGTCGAGCTCCTGGCGACTCATCCCGTTGACGGCGAGAAACGGCGCCCCCCGGGCCCCGGTGGGCCGCGCCTGGATCAGTTCCGTTCCAAACTGGAACTCCCACGGCTCCGAACCGCCGGCGTTGTAGAAGGCCCACCCCACCTCGCCATACAGCCGCATCCAGTCGAGCGGATACCAGGAATTGCCCCACACGATGCAGTCGCGGACGTAGTTCACCCGCTCGAACGACGGGTATTTGAGCATCGACTCATCGCCGAGATGCGCGCTGTTGTGATAGTAGGCCAGCTTCGTCTGCCAGCGTCCCACGCCATACACCAGCGGCACGCCGAAGCGATAGTCGCCGGAGCGCAGGTCGCGGTCGTCCTGCGGATCGAGCCGGACGAACGCCGCGCCCTCGATCTGCACCTCGAAGCCCTGAGGATGGACGACCGGATCGGAACCAAACCGCAGGATCGACGCCCGGCCGCCGAGCGTGGTGTCCCACAGGGGACCCTCGCGACGGGTCGGCACGAAGACGTCGGGATTCGTGGCCTGGTACATGACGGTGCCGATCCGCGGCTCCTTCGGGCCCGCGAGATAGCTGGTGTAGATGAGGTTGTTGGGCAGGAGGTGCCACCCCCAGGGCTCTGGCGCCCACAGGTCATCGAACGCCCCGGCGAAGCCCGAGTCCGGCACGAGGCCGGCGGCGGCGGACGGGAGCATTTCCTCGGGCGGCGCTTCGAAGACGAGCGCATCCTGTGCCTGCGGCGTGGCTGGCGGCAGGCCGTGGACCTGCGGCACGGCGAACAGATCGTCCGGCACCCCCGCGCCCGGAACAGGCAACGACTCCGACGGGCCGGTGCCCTGGGCCGCCAGCGGAGCGGCGGTGATGGCGAGGAGGCACGCGACGCGGAGCGCCGTGCGGAACGCTGTCGGTGGATGGAGCGCTCCGGCGCGGTCGGCTGGCGGGGGCTCACGATGGCGGCGGGCGCCCGCTGCCTGAAGGTTGCACGAGGTCATCGAGGGTGCGAAACTTTTCCGGACGCGCGGGAGCAGGCACGGACCGATGCCCCGGGGTACCATCGGCATCCGCGACCACTGGCGAGTGATCCGCCTCGCCGGCGAGGTGTACCCACCGTGGCTTGTGGAAACTGGGACAAGTCCCCAAAGTGTCGCGCATACCCCGATCTCCCCGCCCCGCCAGAGCCCTCCCATGACGCCGCCGCACACGCCTTCCGAGAACCACACCGCCGACGTCTCTGCCCGCTCGGGCGACGACCTCCCGGTCGCCCTGGGGCGGATTCCGAGCGGCTTGTTCGTCATCACGTGGCGGGAGGCTGACCGCGACCGCGGGATGCTGGCGAGCTGGGTCATGCAGGCGGGTTTCGCCCCACCGATGGTGACGGTGGCCGTGGCGCCCGGCCGCGCCCTCCTCGCCGCGATCGATGCGGGCGGTGCGTTCGTGGTCAACGTGCTCGCGGAACGTCAGCGTCCCCTGCTCGCCCGCTTCGGCAAGCCCGCGGCCCCGGAGGAGGACCCGTTCGCGGGAATCGGCGTCGGCCGGGCACCGTGCGGAGCGCCGACGATCCACGAGGCGGCGGCATGGCTGGAATGCCGACCGGTGTCGCAGACGGCGGGCGGCGCCGAGACGCCGTCCGACCACGTGATCGTCCTCGCGGGCGTCACGGCCGCGGGCGCCGAGTGGGACGTGCAGCCTCTGGTGCACGTCCGAAAAAATGGACTACGCTACTGAACCGATGAGGCCGCTTGGCGATGATGCCAAGGCACCACGCACCCGGAGCCCGATCGATGAACATCGCGCGAACAGCCCTGCTGACGGCCTGCGTGCTGGGGCTGGCCTGCGGCTGCGGCAGGCAGGCTGAGCCGATCTCCGTCGCCCCGACCGCCACGCCACAGACGCCGCGGCGATTCGTGTTCATCACCAACGGCGACGACCCCTTCTGGGATGCGTGCAACGCCGGTCTCGTGGAGGGGGCGAAGCGTTCCGACCTCGCCGCGAAGGGGCTGCGGGCGGTGATGGAAAAAGGCAACGGCACCGCCCAGGGCCAGATCGAGAAACTGCGGCAGTTGGCGAGCCAGGCGGACGTTGCCGGGGTCGCCATCTCGGTGATCCAGGCCGAGAACGCCGCGATCGTCGACGAGATGAAGAACCTCGCCGCCAGGGGCGTGAAGGTGATCACGGTCGACGGCGACGTGAACCGCGGGATGTTCCGCGACGCCCGCCCCTATTACATCGGCACCGACAACATCGTCGGCGGCCGACTGCTCGGGGCGGCCGCGAAGGCGATCCTCGCGGCCCGCGGCAAAACGTCCGGCGGCTACGTCCAATTCGCCGGGTTCACCGACAACGACAACGCGCGGGCCCGCATGAACGGCTTTCGGGAGGCGATCGGTGACGCGTTCAAGGAATCGGATCGGATGAGCGACGAGATGGATCTGGCCCGCGCCCGCGACAACGTGCGGACGGCGCTGGTGAATCATCCCGATCTCGTGGCCCTCGTCGGCATCTGGGCCTACAACGCGCCGGCGATCGCGGAGGTGGTCGAGGAGCGGAAGGCCCGCGAGCGGATCACGACGGTCACGTTCGACGCCCAGGCCGTGGCGATCGAGCGGATGGCCGCCGGCCAGATCGACGCGATGGTGGTGCAAAACCCGTTCGAGATGGGCATCCAGACGGTGCGCCTGCTGCTCGCGATGCATACCGCCGACGCGGCGACGATCCGGGAGATGTTTCCCCGGGAGGGGGCTCCGGACGGCGACATCTACACGACCGGCCTGCGGCTGATCGTGCCCGACGCCGACCCGCTGGTGAAGCCCACCGACATCCAGGGCGGCGGCCACGAGACCATGCCGCTGTCGGAATTCCGGGCATGGCTCGCGAAGTACGGCCTGTCGAGTTCCTGACGCCGCCGTCTGCCCACTCCCGGGATTCCCCGCATGGCAGCTCCCGCCTCCCCCGCCACCGGCGGCTTCCTGCTGCGTCGCAGCGAATGGTCCCTGCTGGCGGCCATCGTGGTGGCCGTCGTGCTCACGGCGCTCGTCGACGCCAACCACTCCTATTGGTTCCAGCCGCTCGCCAGTCTGCGCGACATCGCGCGCAGCACGGCGATGCTCGGGATCTTCGCCCTCGGCGCGGCCGTCGTGATCATCGCCGGGGGGATCGATCTCTCCGCCGGTTCGATGATCGCCCTCTCGACCACGGTCTGCGCCGCCACGATGCTCGCACTGGCCCCGGCCGAAATGGTGGGCTTCAAGCCGGTCGGCGGGGCCGTCGTGGCGTCCGGCTGCCTGGCGAGCCTGCTGGCGGGTTTCCTCGTGGGCACGCTCCACACCTGGCTGATCACGGTCGTGCGGCTGCCGCCGTTCATCGCCACCCTCGCCACGCTGGTCGGGCTCCGCAGCCTCGCGCGGGCGCTCGCGGCGGGCACCACGGCCGCCCTGCTGCCGACGAAGAACAGCCAGATCAACGTCTACGATCCGCTGTTCAAGTTCGTCCGCGACAACGTCTGGATTCCGGTCGCGGTGTTCGGCCTGCTCGCGTTCACGACCTGGCTGCTGCTGACCCGCACCGTCCTGGGCCGGCACATCCACGCCCTCGGCGGCAATGAGCAGGCTGCCCGGTTGGCCGGCATCCGCACCGACAACGTGAAGTGGTTCGCCTACTGTTACGCGGCCATGACGGCGGCGCTCGCGGGCCTGTTCTACGTCGCCAACGAGTCGGTGGCGGCCCCGGCCAACCAGGCTCGCGGCCACGAGCTCAATGCGATCGCCGCCGCGGTCGTCGGCGGCTGCTCGCTGTCGGGCGGCGTCGGGACGGTTCCGGGGACGGTGCTCGGGACGGTCTTCCTCCGCGTGGTGATCGACGCCGTCTCCAAGGTGATCAAGACCGAGTCCGAGATCTACGAGGGTCTGATCGTCGGCGTGGTCGTCGTCCTCGCCGTCACCTTCTCCCAGGTCGGCCAGGGGGCGAAGGGGCGGCGGTTGCTGCCCGGTGCGCTCGGGCTGTGCGTCATCCCCACGCTCGCGCTGCTCGCCGGCGGCGTGGTCGCGATGACGGCCTCGGCGCGGGCCGGACTGGCCACGGGTCTCGCTGCCCTGGTCGTGCTCGGCGGGCTGAAGGCCTGGGAGGGCAGGCAGGCGACGGCGAGGCCCACATGACCGTCCCTGCGGCCAGCCCTGCGACCGCCGGGCCGGCGATCGTGATGCGCGGGATCACGAAGCGGTTTCCGGGCGTGATCGCACTCGACGACGTGTCGCTGGATGTCCGCCGCGGCGAGATCCATGCGATCTGCGGCGAGAACGGGGCGGGCAAGAGCACCCTGATGAAGATCCTGTCGGGCGTCTACCAGCCCGACGCCGGCACGCTCGAGATCCACGGCCACGTGGCGCGATTCGCCGGCACCCGCGACGCCGAACGGGCCGGCGTGGCGATCATCCACCAGGAACTCAACCTCGTGGACGACCTGTCGGTCGCGGCGAACGTGTTTCTCGGCCGGGAGCGACGCGGCCGACTGGGCCTCATCGACGACGCGGCGATGGAACGCGAGACGGAACGCCTCCTCGCCACGCTCGAGTGTCGGGTGTCGCCCCGGGCGACCGCCGGCAGCCTGCGCGTGGGCGACCAGCAGCTCGTCGAGATCGCCAAGGCCCTGTCGCTCGACGCCTCGATCCTGGTGATGGACGAGCCGACGAGCGCCCTCACGGAGGCCGAGTCGGCCCGCCTCGAGCGGACGATCCGACGGCTGCGGGAACACGGCACCACGATCCTCGCCATCTCCCACAAGATGGAGGAGGTGTTTCGCCTGGCCGACAGGATCACCGTGCTGCGGGACGGCCGCCATGTCCGCACCGTGGAGCGGGCGGCGACGACTCCCGCCGAGATCACCGGCTGGATGGTGGGCCGCGACATCGCCGGCCACGCGTTCCACGAACCACGCCCCCGCGGCACGAAACTGCTGGAGGTCAAGAACCTGACGCTCCCCCGGCCCGACCACCCGCGGGGCTACCGGCTGTCCGACGTGTCGCTCGATCTCCATGCCGGTGAGATCGTGGGTGTGGCGGGGCTGATGGGCGCGGGCCGCACGGAGCTCCTGGAGACGATCTTCGGCGTCTCGCCGCCCGATTGGACGGGTGAGATCCGGGTCGCCGGCCGGCCCGTGCGGTTTCACCACCCGCAGGAGGCCTGCGCCGCCGGGATCGCGATGGTCACGGAGGACCGCAAGCGGCTCGGGCTGTTCCCCGACCTCGACGTCGCCGGCAACGTGAGCCTGTGCAAGTTGTCGGCCGCCGCGCGCCGCGGGCTGCTGAGCCGGGCCCGGGAGGAGGCCCTGGTCGCCGGGCCGATCCGCGACACCGGCGTCAAGACGCCCGGGCCGCACGCCGCGATCACCGGCCTGTCGGGCGGCAACCAGCAGAAGTGCATCATCGGCCGCTGGCTGCTCACGCAGCCGCGGATCCTGCTGCTCGACGATCCGACCCGCGGCATCGACGTGGGCGCGAAGGCCGAGCTCTATGCCCTCATCGACGGCCTCTGCCGCCAGGGCATGGGAGTCCTCCTGACCTCCAGCGAACTGCCGGAACTGCTCACGCTCTCCGACCGCATCCTCGTGCTCGCCGAGGGCCGGCTGACGGCGGCGTTCGACCGCGGCGACGCGACCGAACACCGCATCCTGGAGGCCGCCACCGCCTAGTCGGTACGAGCGAGGGAGGCTCGGGGTCACCCCTCCCTTTCGAGCCGGCATACGCAGACAAGCGGAGCCAGGATGGCTTTTCCACGGACAGTCAGGCGCCGACGTACTTCGCCACGATCCCCCTGGCCCGGGATTCGTCGCGGGTTCCCGACACGATCGCCCGACCGTCGGCGAACACGGCGAGTTCGATCCCCGGCTCCACCCGGGCTCTGACGATCCACGCATTCGCGGAGACGCTCCCCACGACGGCGAGTCGCGCTGCCAGCGCCGTGAGGTCGATTCCGCCGGCGGCCGGCGACACCGGCATCACCTGGACCGCCTCGCGGCCACAGATGGCCGTCGGCCGCCCGCCCAGCCGCCCCTCGAGCCATGGATAATCGCCGCCCCGGCAGGTGGGGCAGCCGGTCGCGGCGAGGGTTGCGAGGTCGATCGTCCGCCACACGTTCGTCCACAGGTCGCAGACGAGCATCCGACTCGCGACCGTGTCATGCGCCCCGACGAGCAACTTCATCGCCTCCACCGCCTCGACGGCCCCCACGACGAGCGCCGCAGGACCCACGATCCCGGAGGTGTCGCACGTCGGCAGCGAGCCGGGCGCGGGGGGATCCGGCACGAGGCAGCGCAGGCAGGCGGTGCGTCCGGGAATGACGGTGAGCACGCGGCCTTCCGCGGCGATCGCCCCGCCATGCACCCAGGGCCGGCCACGGCGGCAGCACCACTCGTTCACCAGAAACCGGGCCTCGAAGTTGTCGGTGCCATCCACGACGACGTCGGAGCCCGACAACCATGCGTCGGCGTTCGTCGCGGTCAGGTCGGCGACCACCGGCTCGATCGTGACCGCCGAGTTGATCGCCCGCAGATGGGCGGCCGCCGCCACCGCTTTCGGGAGCCCCGCGACGACGTCGGCCTCGTCGAACAGCACCTGGCGGGGAAGGTTCGAGAGTTCGGGGACATCGCGGTCGATGAGCCGCACCGCGCCCACACCGGCCCGCACCAGCGCCAACGCCGCCGCGCCGCCGAGCGCCCCGCAACCGACGACGGCCACGCGGCCGGCTGCCAGCCGTGCCTGGCCGTCGGCCCCCAGCGCGGCGAACCGCACCTGCCGAGAGTATCGCTCGGGATCAAAAGCGTATCGCTCGGGATCAAAAGCGTATCGCTCGGGATCAAAAGCGTATCGCTCGGGATCGAAAGAGTATCGCTCGGGATCGAAAGCCGGCATGCCCGCGATGCTACCACAGGCCCGATCCGCCGATCAGGCTCGTCACCACGCCGATGACGGCCGCAGCCAGCACCACGATCGGCGTCGAGGCTCGTCCTGCGACCAGTGCGGCGGCCGCCGCGGCGGCGACCGCGATCGCCAGCGGGTCGAGCGTCCCGGCCGCCAGGAAGGCGTCCCCGGCCAGACGGGCCGCCAGCAGCAGGATCGCGGCCACCACCGCCGCTCCGACGCCCGTCATCGCGCGGCCTACCCACGAGCCGGCCTGGATCGAGCGCACGAATGGCGCGAGCCCGAAGATCATCGCGAACGACGGCAGGAACGCGAACAGCGTGGCGATCGATGCGCCCGACAGGCCGGCCTGCAGCGCGGCGTCGGGCAACGCCTTCCATCCGGCCATGAAGCCGATGAACGTCACCACCAGGATCAGCGGTCCGGGCGTCGCCTCCCCCATGGCGAGCGCCGTGAACCGCTCGTCGGCCTCGAGCCAGCCGCGGGCCACCGACTCGTCGAGCGCCCAGGGCACCACGGCGTAGGCCCCGCCGATCGACAGCAGCGTGGTGGTCGTGAACAGCCGCGCGATCGCGGCGCCACGGCCGCCGGCCGCGTGCGTCGCGACGACCGCCCACAACGCGGCGGCCCACACGACCACCGACAGGCCCACGACCAGCGCGATGTGTCCGAGCGGGCGGCCGGTGGCCGTGTCGGCCGGCGGCGGCGAACCGGCCGCAGGATCGGCGGCTGGTTTCGCAGGTGGCGACGGCAGCAGGCCGCCGCAGATCGCCGCCGCGACCACGACCCAGGGAAAAGCGACGCCGGCAGCGAGGGCGGCCGCCGCCGCCGCGAGGATCGCGACGGCCCCCGGCGAGGTGACCGACTTGCGGCCGATCCGCCACGCCGCGAGGGCGACGAGTGCCACGACGGCCGGCCGGGTCCCCGCGAAGGCCGCCCGCACGAGCGGCCACGAGCCCCCGGCCGCGTGGAGCCAGGCGAGCGCCGTCACGAGCACGGCCCCCGGCAGCACGAACAGCGTCCCGGCCAGGAGCCCACCTGCGAGACCGTCCCGCCGCCAGCCCGCATAGGTCGCCAATTGCTGCGCTTCCGGACCGGGAAGGAGCATGCACAGCCGCAAAGCCGAGAGGAACTCCTCCTCGTCGAGCCAGCGCCGTCGCTCCACGAGCTCACGGTGCAGGATCGCGACCTGGCCGGCCGGCCCGCCGAAACCCACCGCGCCGATCATCAGCCACGTGCGCCAATCGCCGCTCATGTCGCCAGGTACCCCGCCCAGTCCCAGGGCCGATGCGTGCCGCCGGCAGCGAGCCCCCAGGCGGCGAGTTCGGCCTGCAGGCGATCGCAGCCGCTGCGATCGGTCGCTGCATCGCCCGCGGAGCGGCGCCACGCGAGCAGCGGCACCGGCGGTGCCTCCCGCCATGCGTCGTGAGGCGGGCGGCCGGCGTCGAGCGCGACACACAGGCAGTCGATGCCGGCGGGCACGCCCCCGGGCGGCGGCGACGCGCCGCACGCCACGGCCGCCACGATCATCGTGCCCTTCAGACGGCGGAACGCCGCGGCCGCCTCCGCGTCGAGGCTCGGCACACACGATTCGGGCAGTATCGCGACCATCACCGACGGGTGCATCGCCCACCCGCGGATCCGTTCCACGACGGTATCGGCCGGGGACGTTCCCCCATCCGCCGGCTCGGCCACCGCGATGATCGCAAGGCCGGCTTCGTCGGCCGCCGTCAGCAACGGGTCCGGCGGATCGCGGACGACCGCCGCCACGCCGGCGGCACGCAGCGTCTCCACTTCCTGCGCATCAGGATGGCATGCCACCCCACGCGGCACCCAGCGCCGCCCCTCGAGCCACAGCGAGCGGCCCCGCACGCCGGACCGCCGGAGGCCGATCCACCGCGTCGCTTCCGCCACGGTCCGCCCGGCGGCGACGAGCCGCGCGGACAACAGGTAGAGATTGGGCAGTTCGGGCGTCCAGAACGCCGGCTCCGTGAGCACGGCCCTGGCCAGCAGCCCGGCGCCGCTCGAGCCGAGGTCGCCGAGCGTCGCGCCGGCCGGGAGGGTGAGCGACCGGCGGCACTCGGGGCCCGCGAGGTGGCCCTCGAGCCGCGCCACCGTCCCGGGCGCGGACGCCCGCACGAACACCTCGGCCCGCATGTCGTCGCACGGGCCGAGGATCACCTGCAGCGGTGGCCGCGCGGCGATTTCTCGGGCCTCCACCGTCACGACTCTCCTCCGGTTGCGAATCGCCGCCTGGCGAGCTCGGACAGGTGCCGCAGGTCGAGCTTGCCCGACCCGAGCACGGGGATCTCGTCGATCTCGGCGAAACTGTCCGGGGACGGGATGAACAGGTTCGGCAGGCCGCGGTCCGCGAGCCGGCGGCACACGTCGTGCGGATCCCGGTTCGTCGGCAGGTGGAACACCACGAGCCGCTCCCCCTTCCGGGCGTCGGGCACGGCCGTCACGACGGCCACGAGCGCGCCGTCCACCGCGCCCAACTCCTCGTTGATCGCCTCCTCGACCGACACGTGCGGCACCATCTCGCCACCGATCTTGGAAAATCGGCTCTCGCGGCCCGTGATCGTGATGAAGCCTTCGGCGTCGAGCTTCGCGATGTCGCCGGTGCAGTACCATCCGTCCCGGACGACCCTGTCGGTGAGATCGGGCCGATCGAGATACCCCTGCATCACGTTCGGCCCCGCAATCCACAGCAACCCCTCCTGACCGGCCGCCAGTTCGCGACCGCTCTCCCGGTCGGTGATCCGGGCGCGGCAGCCGAGGATCGGCAGCCCCACCGTGCCCTCCCGGCTGTCGGCCGGCCGACCGGGGACGTGCCGCGCGGGGGGCACGTTCGCGGCGACGAGCGGCGACAACTCGGTCGCCCCGTAGGCCTCGCTCGGCCGCACGCCGAACTTCCTCTCGAACCCGTCGCTCACGTCCGGCGTGAGCTTCTCCGCGGCGCCGAACACCGCCTCGAGCGTCGAAAAATCCTCCGCCGGCGTCCGCCGGATGTAGATCCGCAGGAACGTCGGCGTGGCCATGAGGATCGTGGCGTGGAACTCACGGGCGAGCTTGCCCACGGTCTGCCCGTCGCGCGGATCGGTGTGGTAGACCACCGCCGGCTCGAGCGTGAGCGGGGTCCAGAGGGTGGTCGTGTAGCCGTAGGAATGGAAGAACGGCAGCACGCCGAGAGCCACGTCGGCGGCGGAGAGGTGAAGCAGGGCGTCGATCGCCCGCACGTTGGAGCCGACGTTCTCGCCGGTGAGGACGACACCCTTCGGGTCGCCGGTCGACCCGGACGTGAAGATGACCGTGAGCACGTCGTCGGGGCGGATCCGCTCGAGACGCAGAAGCTTCTCGAGCAGCGGGACGGGCGTGATCGTCGCGTGTACCGCGGCGGCGACCTTGTCGAACACCGTCAACTGGGTCCGCAGGCCGCCCGCGTCGAGCAGGCGTGTCCCGAGGTCGAGCTTGACGCGGGCCAGGAAAGCGGGGCTCGAGATCACGTGCCGCAGCCGCGCCCGCTCGATACAGGTGTCGAGGATCGCCTGGCTGGTGGTGTAATTGAGGTTCACGGCGACGCGCCCCATCAGGGCGAGCGCGGCATTGACCACGGCTGCGCCGGCCGTCGGCGGCAGGAGCACGCCGACCATCCGCTCATCCGGGGCGAGCACCCGCTCGAGGACGCTGCGGGCCGCGAGAATCCGCATCAGCAACTGCCGCCCCGTGAGCCGGGTGCCGAGCGAGTCGGCCATCTTGAGCCTTCCGGAGGCGCTCCGGCAGGCGTGGAGGAGTCGGCGTTGAAGAATCATGCGAGGCCGCCCCGTGACGGGTCGAGGGGATGACGAGGCTTCCGGCCGCTGAAATCGACCGCGAAAAATAGCCACTGTTCCCATTAGAATCCCGGCTGCCAAAACCCGCCACGCCGCACGGACCCGCCCATGCCCCGTTACCACCCCTCGCGGATCGAACCGAAGTGGCAGGCGTGGTGGGACGCCCACGCCACGTTCGCCTCGCCGCGGCTGCCGGGCGCCCGCAAGGCCTACGTGCTCGACATGTTTCCCTATCCCAGCGGCGACGGCCTGCACGTGGGGCATCCCGAGGGCTACACGGCCACCGACATCGTGGCCCGGGCGGCGCGGATGCGTGGCGTGTCGGTCATGCACCCGATGGGCTTCGACGCCTTCGGGCTGCCGGCGGAGGAGCATGCCATCCGCACCGGCACGCCCCCCCGCGAGAGCACCGAGCGCAACATCGCCACGTTCCGTCGGCAACTCAAGATGCTCGGCTTCAGTTACGACTGGGAACGGCAACTGGCCACGACCGACCCGGAATACGTGCGCTGGACGCAGTGGATCTTCCTGGTGTTGTTCGACACCTGGTTCGATCCGGTTGCCGGCAAGGGCCGCCCGATCGCCGAACTTCCGATCCCCGCCGACATCGCCGCGGCCGGGGAGGCGGCGATCGCCCGTCACCGCGACGTGCATCGCCTGGCATACCAATCGGAAGCGCCCGTCAACTGGTGTCCGGCCCTGGGCACGGTGTTGGCCAACGAGGAGGTGATCGGCGGCATCAGCGAGCGCGGCGGCCACCCCGTCGTCCGCATCCCGCTGCGGCAGTGGATGCTGCGGATCACAGCGTACGCCGACCGCCTCGACCGTGAACTGGACGGGCTCGACTGGCCGGCGAGCATCAAGAAGCTGCAGCGCGACTGGATCGGGCGCAGCACCGGCGCGGAGGTGGACTTCTTCATCGGTCCGGCCGGTGACGCATTCGCGGCCTGGCAGCGTGACCGGGCCCGGTCGGGCTTTCCCCCCATGCCTTCCACGGACGCCCTCCGCGTCTACACCACGCGGCCCGACACGCTGTATGGCGTGACCTGCATGGTGATCGCGCCGGAGCATCCCCTGGTGGACGCGTTGACCGCGGCCGCCCAGCGGGAGGCCATCGCGGCGTATCGTGAGGCCGCGGCCCGCAAGAGCGACCTCGATCGCACCGACCTCGCCCGGGAGAAAAGCGGCGTCTTCACCGGATCGCACGTCGTCCATCCGCTGACCGGCCGACTCGTGCCGGTGTGGGTGGCGGACTACGTCCTCGCGACCTACGGCACCGGCGCGATCATGTCGGTGCCCGCCCACGACGAGCGCGACTTCGAGTTCGCGCGGACGTTCGGTCTCGATGTCGTCACCGTCGTGGAGCCGACCGACCGGCCTCCGGCAGCAGGCGAGCTGTTCGCGGGCGAGGGGCGGGCGGTGGATTCCGGCCCCTACACCGGCCTCGACACCAGGACGTTCATCGACCGCGTCGCCGCCGATCTCGCCGCCGCCGGGCTCGGTCGCCCGGCGGTGAACTACAAGCTCCGCGACTGGCTGTTCAGCCGACAACGCTTCTGGGGCGAGCCGTTCCCCATCCTCCACGAGGTGGATGCCGACGGCAGGCCCACCGGCGTCCTGCGTGCGGTCGACGAGGACGAACTGCCGGTGCCGCTGCCGCACCTGACCGATTTCAAGCCCGGCGACACCCCCGACCCGCCGCTGTCCCGGGCCGGCGCCGACTGGCTGTTCGTGGACCGCGACGGCAGGCGGTACCGGCGCGAGACCAACACCATGCCCCAGTGGGCCGGGTCGTGCTGGTATTACCTGCGGTTCCTCGATCCGCACAACGACCGCCGGTTCATCGACCCCGAGATCGAGCGGGCCTGGATGCCGGTCGATCTGTACGTCGGCGGCGCCGAGCACGCGGTGCTGCACCTGCTCTACGCCCGGTTCTGGCACAAGGTGCTCCATGACCGCGGCCACGTGTCGCATCCCGAGCCGTTCGGGAGGCTCGTCAACCAGGGAATGATCCTGGGCGAGATGGAGTTCACCGGCTACCGGCGGGCGGAGGGCGGCTGGGTCTCGGCGGGGGGGCAGACGGACCGCGACTCGCCGGTGCGGATCGCCGCCGAGCAGGTGGAGAAGCAGGGGGAGCATTTCGTGCTCCGCGACGCGCCGACGATCCGCGTCGAGAGCCGGGCCTACAAGATGTCGAAGAGCCGTGGCAACGTCGTCAACCCCGACCAGGTCGTGAAGGATTTCGGGGCCGACTCGCTGCGGCTGTACGAGATGTTCATGGGACCGCTCGAGGCCACGAAGCCCTGGAGCACCGCGGGGGTGGGAGGCGTGCGCGGCTTTCTCGACCGCTGCTGGCGGCTGATCGTGGATGAGCGGGCCGAGGAGATCGCGCCCGCGGCCCAGGTGGTGGAGGATGCTCCGAGCGACGACCAGTGGCGGGAACTGCACCGCACGATCGACAAGGTGACCCGCGACATCGACGCGCTCTCGTTCAACACCGCGATCGCGCGCATGATGGAATTCGTCAATTTCTGCACGCCGCTCGAACGCCGGCCCCGGGCCATCCTCGAGCCCTTCGTCGCCATCCTCGCCCCGTTCGCGCCGCACCTGGCGGAGGAACTGTGGGAGGTGCTGGGCCGGCCGGCCCCCGTGTCGCTCGCCCCCTGGCCGACCGCCGAGGAACGCTGGCTCCGCGACGACACCGTGGAGATCCCGGTGCAGGTGCAGGGAAAGCTCCGCGGCCGGGTGCTGGTGGCGGCCGACGCCGACGCCGAAACGATGAAGGCGGCGGCCGCGGCCGACCCGAAGGTCGCGGAACTGCTCGCCGGCAGGGAGATCGTGAAGGTGGTGGCGGTCCCCGGCCGCCTGGTGAACTTCGTCGTCAAATGAACAGCCTGCGGAACGACAGCCTGCAGAAAGAGGGAAGCCCATGAGCGTGCAACGTGTGTTGGCCCTGGTGCTCGGCGGTGGCCGCGGGACGCGGCTCTATCCGCTGACCCGCGACCGCTCCAAGCCGGCGGTGCCCCTCGCCGGGAAATACCGGATCATCGACGTGCCGCTGTCGAACTGCATCAACAGCGGCGTCCAGCGGATCTACGTGCTCACGCAGTTCAACTCGGTGAGCCTCCACCGCCACATCCGCCGCACCTACACGTTCGATCCCTTCAGCGGCGGTTTCGTGGAGATTCTCGCGGCCCAGCAGACGCTCGACAACGCGGGCTGGTACCAGGGCACCGCCGACGCGGTCCGGCAGAACGTCCGGTACCTCCAGCAGCCCGACATCAAGCACGTGCTGATCCTTTCGGGTGACCAACTCTATCGCATGAACTACGCCGACATGCTCGCCACCCACCAGGCCAGGAAGGCCGACGTGACGATCGCCGGCATTCCCGTGCATGAGGAGGCGGCCTCGGCCCTGGGCATCATGCGCGTGGACGACGACGGCCGCGTCGAGGGGTTCCTGGAGAAGCCGCAGACGACGGCCGAACTCGACATGGTGCGCACCGACCCGGCGTGGATCGACCGCCAGGGCATTCCCGCGCTCGGCCGCACGCTGATGGCGAGCATGGGCATCTACCTCTTCGACCGCGACTGCCTGCTCGACCTGCTCACGAAGACCGACTACCAGGACTTCGGCCGCGAGGTGTTTCCGGCGGCGATCCGCTCGAAACGGGTGCATCTGCACCCGTTCGACGGCTACTGGGAGGACATCGGCACGATCCGCTCGTACTTCCAGTGCAACCTCGACCTGGCGAGCCCGAAGCCCCCGTTCGAACTGGCAAGCGCCGAAGCCCCGATCTACTCGCGGGGTCGATTCCTGCCGCCGTCACGGATCGACGGCGCGAGCATCCGGGCGAGCCTGGTGTCCGACGGCTGCATCGTGGAGCCGGGGGCCGTCATCGAGAACAGCGTCGTCGGGCTCCGGTGCCGGATCGGCCGCAACGTCGTGATTCGCAACTCCGTCGTGCTGGGCACCGACTTCTACGAATCGCCCGACGAACTGGCCGCGGCCGCCGCGAAAGGGATTCCGCCCCTCGGCATCGGCGAGGGCACGATCATCGAGGGGGCGATCGTCGACAAGAACGTCCGCATCGGCCGACGGGCCCGGATCGTCAACGATCACGGCTGGCAGGACCTCGCCGACAGCGACCGATTCACCGTCCGCGACGGGGTCGCCGTCGTGCCGAAGGACGCTGTGATCCCCGACGGCTGGCTCCCCGAGCCCGGCCTCGCTCGCGGCCAATGACGGCGGTTCCGGCGCCGTCGTCGGCGTGCCCCGCTCGACGACGGGCGGCCATGGCTGAGAGGCGGCGCGGCGCGGCAGGATGCCGTTGCTGCGGGCCCAGAAGTCGTTGTGGGGCGGCGACCCGTTCGGGACGGGTCCGGAGTAATCGAACGGATCGGGACACATGGTGCATCCCGTCGCCGACACGGCAGCGGCGACGAGCAGCCACCCGGTGAGCACCCTGCGGCAGACGCGGTCGGCCATCCGTCAATCCGTCCCCAGAGGACGGCCTCCCGGCGCCGGCCCCGCGGCCGACGCCCACCAGCCCCGTTCAGCGGCTGCTCCCACCCCCGACGACCCGCACCAATCATCGGACCGCTACGACCGGAACCTTGAGTCGATTTCCCGCGGCGGCACGGCTACGGGGCGATCCCCATGCGTCCCATCAGCAGCTTCATGTCGTCCCACACATGCCGCTTGGCCGACGGGTTGCGGAGCAGGTACGACGGGTGATAGGTGCAGATCACCGCGGCCGCGCCGTGCGTGAACCATCGCCCCCGCAGCTTCCCGATCGGCTCGGTCGTCCGCAGCAGCGCCTGGGCGGCGGTCGTGCCGAGGCAGCAGACGTATTCCGGGGCGATCGCGGCGAGTTGCCGCTCGAAATACTCGCGGCAGTTGTCGATCTCGTCCGGCAGCGGCTGGCGGTTGTCGGGCGGGCGGCACTTCAGCACATTGAGGATGTACACCTCGTCCCGCGACAACTTGCACGCCTCGATGATCTTCGTGAGCAGTTGTCCGGCCCGTCCCACGAACGGCAGCCCGGAGGCATCCTCGTCGGCGCCGGGCGCCTCGCCGAAGAAGCACAGCCGCGCGGTCGCAGGCCCCGATCCGAACACCGTGTTGAGGCGGGCGCAGGCGAGCGGCTCACACCGGCGGCAGACGGCGACCTCCTGCCGGATGACGTCGAGGATCCGGGCACGGTCGTCCGGGCCGCCGACCGTGACGTTCGCCGACGCCGACACCGTGGCGGCATCCCCTGCGGTCCGGTCCCGCGGCGCGGCGGGCCTCCTCGACCGCGGCAGGTCGGTCACGCCCGCGGCGGCGAGGCTCTCCAGCCGCTGCCTGATCGCCCGGGCCTTCATCACAGGGCCCGGCGGAAGCGTTTCGGAGCCCGACCCTTGCCGAGCAGCGTGGCGGCCGGCGGCCGCTTCGGCGGCTCCGGGACCGGCTCGGACGGAGCGGCGGCGTCCGGGGCCGCATCGAGACCGTTCCGCACCACGAGCGGCGCCGACCGGCGACGATCGAACGCCTCGAACCCCTCGATCTCGTCCCGCTTGAGGAGTTTTTCGATCCGCATTTCGATCCGCGTCAGCTGCGGTCCCTCGTCGGGGGCCACGAACGTGTAGGCGACGCCCTCGCGACCCATGCGGCCGGTGCGGCCGACCCGGTGGACGTAGTCGTCGCAAAACTCCGGGATGTCGTAGTTGACGATGTGCGACAGGCTCGACACGTCGATGCCCCGCCCCACCACGTCCGTGGCCACGAGCACCTTCACCGTGCCCTCGCGAAACTGCTTCATCACGCGGTCGCGCACGCTCTGCGACAGGTCGCCGTGGATGCAGGCCACCTCGTCCGGCCGGCCGTCGCCGGACCGGCCGCGGCGGCGCGAAAGCCGCTCGTAGATCTTGTCGGTCCCGCGCTTCGTCCGACAGAACACGATCACCTGCCGGGGCTTCTCGCGGTCGAGGAGCCGCTCCAAGAGGTCAAACTTCCGCGTCGGATCGACCGTGAAATAGAACTGCTCGATGGTCTCGACCGCGATCTCGTTCGTGGAGAAGTCGAGGATCTCGGGATCCCGCATGTAGCGGGTCGCGAGCTTCTGCACCGGCGGCGGCACCGTCGCCGAGAGCAGCAGCGTCTGACGGCTCTCGGGACAGCGCCGCAGGATCTTCTCGATGTCCGGACGGAAGCCGATGTCGAGCATCCGATCGGCCTCGTCGAGGGTCACGATCTCGAGCGCGGACAGCGAAATGGTGCCGCGGCTCATGTGGTCGAGGACACGGCCCGGGGTGCCGACGACGACGGCGGGGTGCTTCGCGAGCTTGTCGATCTGACCCTTGATCGGCTTGCCGCCATAGACGGCGACGCAGTGGATCTTCGAACCGTGCGCGAGTTTTTCAAACTCGTCGCGGACCTGGACCGCCAACTCGCGGGTGGGCACGAGCACGAGCGCCCGCGGCCCGCCGCCCCGGCCCGGCTGCGTCACTCGCTCCAGGATCGGCAGGACGAACGAGGCCGTCTTGCCGGTGCCGGTCCGGGCCTGACCGAGCACGTCGGCACCCGTCAGGGCCCGCGGGATCAGCCCCGCCTGCACGGGGGTCGGCACCGTGTATCCGGCCCGATCGACGGCGGCGAGCGTCGCCGCCGAAAGCCCCAGCGTGTGAAAACTCCCGGCGACCGCATCGCCCATTGCGGCGGGCGTGCCCGGCTCCGCCGGTCGCCCACCCCGTGATTCGAAAGACACTCGCGCTTCCTTGTGAAAACCGTGCGTCCGCCATGCCGCGGCGGATCATGAACGCCTGTTTCGCTGCGGAAACAGTACCACGGCCGGCAACCGGCGGCAATCAGCCGCGACCTCGAGCCGCCCGGTTCAGGCGTTTTTCGGCGGCGCCACGCGAATGACGTCAGCGATCGAACAGCCGCTTGATCGCCCAGACGGTCGCCGCCCGCCCCGCCCGGGCGATGGATCGCGTGAGCGGGATGTGCTTCGGACAGACGGCCACGCAGTTTTGGGCGTTGCCGCACACCTGGATGCCACCGGCCGACGTCAGCGCCTGCAACCGCTCGTCGGCGATCATCCGGCCCGTGGGATGGCCGTTGAACAGCACGGCCTGGCTGATGGCGTGCGCCCCGACGAAGCCGCGATCGTAGGCGGCCGTCCGCCGCCGCTCGAACTCCTCCGCCGACTCGCCTTCCCGTTGCACGACCTCGATCTTCGTGTACTGCGGGCAGGCTTCGAGACAGCAGCCGCAGCTCATGCACGTGGAGAGCGGGTAGGCGTCTTCCTGCTCCTCGGGCGAGATCCTCGGTCCGGGCCCGTGGTCGTAGGAGCCGTCCACCGGCACCCAGGCCTCCACCCGTTCGAGTGCCCGGAACAGGCGGCCGCGGTCCACCTTGAGGTCCCGCACCACCGGAAACTTCGACATCGGGCGGAGCTCGATCTCCCCCGGATGCTCCTCCAGCAGGCGATCGACGAGGGCGGAACAGGCCATCCGCGTACGGCCGTTCACGAGCATCGTGCAGGAGCCGCAGACCTCCTCGAGGCAGCTGCAGTCCCAGGCCACCGGGGCGACCTGGCGGCCATCCTCCGCCCGTGCCCGCTCCGCGATCCGCTGCAGCACGCTGATCACGTTCATGTTCGGCTCGTAGGGGACGGCATGGCGCTCCCAGTAGCTCTCGCCGCCCGGTCCGTCCTGCCGCAGCACGCGGACATGGATCGTCCGCCCCGCCATCGTGTCGGAGTGACCATTCCCCTGATCGGCGGCACCGGGGCCGCCGACGTTCGAATCCTCGGCGAGTTGGATCATGATCGGGTCACCTCACTCCTGGGATGTGAACGGTTCACACATGTGCCGCCACGGCACGGCCGGCCCCCGTCGCGGCCGGAGCGTCGTCGGCCGCCCCACGCGATCGCTCTTTCCACACCTCCTCGATGACGTCCGCCCCCACGAGGCCGTACAGGCGGGGCCGCGGCGGGATCAGCGACGTGTCCACGTCCTCGAACGAAATCTGCGGGTGGCCGTCGGCGCCATGCCGCGCGATCGTGCTCTTGAGCCATTTCCGGGTGTTCGCCTCGAACCGATCGCACCACGCCTCCGCTTCGCGTCGCTTGCCCGCAGGATCGGTGGCGGCGATGCCGGGCATGGCGAACGCCGGCTTGTAGTGCGCGCCCCGGCATTCGTCGCGGAGCAACGCGCCCTTGAGGATCAGTTTCGCGACGGGAAACATGTCGCCGAGCGACTTGGTGAACACCACGTTTTGATTGGTCCAGTTGCCGGTGTCGGACAGCGAGCAGCGGCGCCACCTGTCCTCCATGACGCAGACCTCGTCGTACGCGGCGGCGAGCTGCTCGTTCCGCCGCACGACCGTCGCCACCCGTGTCATCAGGTTGCCAAGTTCCTGGTGCAACGCGTAGGGGTTCTCCTGGCCGCCCCGCCGCCCGAGCAGCGCCTCGTGCCGCTCCTCCTGACGCCGCAGCGAAGCCTCGAACAGCCGCGGCGTCTCCTCGCCCGCCCGGGACGCCGTGGCCAAACCGGCGACGCTCGGCGCCACGAACAGCCCGCTGAAGATGCACGACAGCAGCGAATTCGCCCCGAGCCGATTCGCCCCGTGATACTGGTAGTCGCATTCGCCGATCGCATACAGCCCGGGAATGCTCGTCTGCTGGTTGCGGATGGAGCCCTCCTCCATCCCCCCGGTCGCGCTCCGCTCGTAGTCCACCCACAGCCCGCCCATCGAATAGTGGACGGCCGGGAAGATCTTCATCGGCACGACCCGCGGATCGACGCCCTGGAACTTCTCATAGATCTCCAGGATGCCGCCCAACTTGCGGTCGAGCATCTCCCGCGGAAGGTGCGACAGATCGAGGTACACGCACAGCCGATCCTTCTCGACCGACAGGCCGTCGGTGGTGCAGATGTCGAAGATTTCGCGGGTGGCGATGTCCCGTGGCACCAGGTTGCCGTACTTCGGATACCGCTCCTCCAGGAAGTAGTACCGCTCCGCCTCCGGGATCGACCGCGGATCACGCGGATCCTGCGGAGTCCGGGGCACCCACACGCGGCCGCCTTCACCGCGGGCGCTTTCGCTCATCAGTCGCAGTTTGTCGGCGCCGGGGATCGCGGTGGGATGCACCTGGATGAACTCGCCGTTCCCGTAGGCCGCGCCCGCCTGATAGGCGCGGCTCACCGCGCTGCCCGTGCAGACCATCGACATCGTGGACCGCCCGTAGACGAGCCCGCAGCCGCCCGACGCCAGAATCACGGCGTCCGCCGGAAACGCCTTGAACTTCATCGACACGAGATCCTGGCACACGGCGCCCCGGCACCGCCCGGAGGCGTCGAGCACCGGCTCGAGGAAGTCCCAAAACTCCCACTTCTTCACCCGCCCCTCGACCTCGTACCGTCGCACCTGCTCGTCGAGCGCGTACAGCAGTTGCTGCCCGGTCGTGGCCCCCGCGAACGCGGTGCGCTTGTAGAGCGTGCCTCCGAACCGCCGCTGGTCGCGAAACCCTTCCGGCGTGCGGTTGAAAGGCACCCCGAGGCGATCCATGAGGTCGATGATCCGCGGCCCCCAGTCGGCCATTTCCTTCACGGGGGGCTGATGCTGGAGGAAATCGCCGCCATAGACGGTGTCGTCGAAATGCTTCCACTCGTTGTCGCCCTGCTGCCGGGTGAGGGCGTTGACACTGTTGATGCCACCCTGGGCGCATACGCTGTGCGACCGCTTCACCGGCACCAGGCTCACCAGATCGACGCCTACGCCGAGTTCGGCCAGCCGCATCGTGGCCGCCAGTCCGGCGAGGCCACCCCCGATCACGAGCACACGTGGTTGAGCCATCGTCGTCAGTTCCCTTCCGCTGAAGTCGCCACGGGCCGCACCAACGGTGCGTCACCCGGCTCACGGCCTTCGAGCATCCGCTTCATCTCGTCCATGCGATCCTCGATCGCCCGGGCCTGCTCGACGTCCACCCGCCGCATCCCCGCCAGGGCCCCGAGCCCGGCCCCGCCGAGCAGCACGCCGACGATGATGCTGATCCAATTCGCCCGCTGCATCGCGGCCGGGCTGGTCCACAGCCCCCAGGTGATGCCCATCGTCCACAGGCCGTTCGCCAGATGGAACACGGCTGACAGGATGCCGATGGCGTACAGGATCGCGACACCGACAGGCTGCAGGGCCAAGGCGGCCGAACTCGACGCGTGGTGCGGATCGAACTTGCCGCCTCCCAGCGGCGCGCCCATCCAGTGCAGTTGGATCACGTGCCAAATGATGAACGCGAAGGCGATCATGCCCGTCGCCCGCTGCAGCGTGTAGCGGACGTTGCCGACGTACGGATACGAGGAGACGTTGGGCAGGCCGCCGGCGATGATCGCGAAACCGACCGACGCGTGAAACAGCATCGGCAGAAAGATGAAGGCCCACTCGATCGGCACGAGCAGCGGACCGAGCGAATGAATCAGATCCACCCGCGACTGGAACGTGCCGGGCCCGGCCAACACCGACGCGTTGGTCACCAGATGGACGACGAGGAACGCGCCGACGGGAATCAGGCCGGACAGCGAGAACAGCCTCGAGATCAGGAACTGATGGCGGGAGAAGAACGACGTCTCTGCTTCGGCAGGGCTCACAGGGGGCCTCACAGGCGGGGTCGGCGGCCTGCAGGAGTATAGGGCCGGCGCCGGCACCGGCAACGGCGGCGGGGCATTTGGCGACGCGCGGGCGGCGGATTTATACTTTTTTGACTGCACGATCCGATCGGCTACGGAGGGTATGTGGTGGCGGAGAGCGACGCACAGCACGAGCGTGTGGCAGAAGCGGCGTCGCCACCGGACGTCCTTCCGGCTGCGTCGATCCTCGACCGCCTGCCCGACGGCGTGGCGCTGGTGGAGGTCGGCCCGCCGGCAGCCGACGACGCCACGCGGGTGGTGTGGTCGAACGAACGCTTCGCCTCCTGGTGCAGCCCTCGGAAACCCGAGGGCTGCGGTTTTTTTGCGGCGCTGGCCCAGCCGGAGATCGAGGGCAGCGAGACCTGTCCGTTCGCCACGGCCGTGGAGACCGGCAGGGTCGCGTCCGCGACGCTCCGCACGACGGCCGGCCGGTACCTCGACCTGCTCGCGACGCCGATCTCCGGCACCCGCCAGGTCGTCGCCGCGGTGCGCGACGTCACCCACACGATGCTCGAGCAGCAGAAGCGGGCGGCGATCCATCAGGCGGGGCAGAAGCTCGCCGACCTGTCGCCCGCCGAACTCGCCGACATGACGGTGCAGGAGCGGATCGACCTGCTCAAGAGCAACATCATCCACTACGCCCGCGACCTGTTGCAGTTCGACGTGGTGGAGATCCGGCTGCTCGACCAGAAGACCGGACGCCTCGAGCCGCTGCTCGCCGAGGGCATGCAGCCGGAGGCCGAGGCCAGAATCCTGTACGCGCGACCCGAGCACAACGGCGTCACGGGCTACGTGGCGGCCACCGGCCGGAGCTACCGCTGCGCCGACACCACGAAGGATCCGCTGTACCTCGAGGGCTGCAAGGGCGCGAAGAGCTCGCTCACCGTGCCGCTCATGCTCCACGACCAGGTGATCGGCACGTTCAACGTCGAGAGCCCCGAACCGGGCGGCTTCACCGCGACCGACCTGCAGTTCCTGGAGATCTTCTCCCGCGACGTCGCCGCCGCGCTCAACACGCTGGAGCTGCTCGTCGCCGAGAAGGCCTCGACGGCCGCCGAGAGCGTGGAGGCGATCCACGGCGCCGTCGCCCTCCCGGTCGACGACATCCTCAACGACGCCGTCAACGTGATGGAGAAGTACATCGGGCACGACGCCGACGTCGTCGAACGGCTGCAGCGCATCCTGCGCAACGCCCGCGACATCAAGCAGGTGATCCAGCGGGTGGGCGAAAAGATGACGCCCAGTTCCGCCCATGCCCAGGCCCGCCAGGCCGAGCGTCGGCCCACGCTCGCCCGACGGCGGATCCTGGTGGTCGATGCCGACGAGCAGGTGCGGGCGGCGGCCCACACGCTCCTGGAGCGGTACGGATGCACCGTGGAGACGGCGCGGGACGGCGGGGAGGCCGCCTCGATGGTCCGGGCCGCCCTCGGCCGCGAGGCCTACGACGTCATCATCGCCGACATCCGGCTGCCTGACATGAGCGGCTACCAGTTGCTGCTCAAGCTGCAGGAGATCCTCGATCACGTGCCGCTCGTCCTGATGACGGGCTTCGGCTACGACCCGGGCCACTCGATCGTGAAGGCCCGCCAGGCCGGGATCGATCTCGTGCTCTTCAAGCCGTTCCGGATCGACCAGCTGCTCGACACGGTCGAACGGGCCCTCGCCGCCCCCCGGGCGGTGTGACCGGGCGGGCTGAAAGTGCCCATTTCCACCGGCGGGGCTGGCCTTGACCCATGCCCCCGGCCCCCGGTACTTCTCCCGCCGCACGTTTCTTTCGCCCGTCCCCCGGGGACCTTTCGCATGGCCCGCATCGTGCCCGACAGCCACATGTTCCGCCTCACCCTCGCCGCCGTGCTTGCGTTCGTCGCCGCCGGCGTCCGAGCGGACGACGACGCCTCGGCCCAGCCGGACAGCGGCGCCGAGGCGGCCGCCGCGGCCCGCAAGGTGATGGCGCAGGCCCTGGCGGGCCCCGCTCCTGAACAGCCCCGGAGCCCGGCGCCTCTGGAGCCCATCGACGCCGAAACGCCGGCGACCGCATCGGCGACCGCAGCCCCCCCCGAACTCGCCATCGCGAGGCTCTCGGCGGAGGTGGCCGCGAAGCAGCTCGAGGCCAAGCGGATGGCCCAGAAGTCGCCCGCCGACGCGCTCGCGGCCCTCGATGCCATCGCCGCCCGCGTGGCCCGGGAGAAACTCCCCGACGAGGCCCGCACCCAGCTCGACCGCCGCATCGAACGCACGCGTCGCGAGATCGAGGAACAGACCGGGAAACGCCGGGCCGAAATCGCCCTCGACCGCAAGAACGCCACCATCGAGGCGCAGATCGACCGCGAGCGGGCGAAGCGGGTCGAAGTGGACGAGCGGCTGGCCATGCTCGTCGAGGAATACAACGTGCTGGTGGATGAGCGGCGCTTCGCCGAGGCCGAGGCGATCGCCAAGAAGGCCGCGCAGCTCGCGCCCGACAACGCCATCGTCCGCCAGCTGCTGTCGCAGAGCCGGATGGTGCGGCGGCTGAGCACGCAGCAGACGATCGACGGCACGAAGCAGGCGGCGTTCCTCGACGACGCGGAGGACACCAGCCGTCTCAGCTCGCCGTTCGTCGGCCCGATCACGTTTCCGGAGACGAAGGACTGGACCGACCTCACGAAGAACAGGTCCCGGCTTGAGGCCGAGGGACGCTCCCGGGTGTCCGCGGCCGAGGTCGAGATCCAGAAGAAGCTCGCCGTGAAGGTCCGCGCGGCCCACCGCAACGAGCCGCTGGCCGCCGTGCTCGACACGCTCGCGAAGCAGGCCGGCGTTCCCATCCACCTCGACCTCGTGGGGCTGGAGAGCGAGGCGGTCCGCAGCGACACGCCCGTCACCATCTCGCTCGACCAGCCGATCTCCCTGAAGAGCGCGCTCAAGTTGTTGCTCGAACCGCTGCACCTCGACTACGCGGTCCGCGACGAGGTGCTGAAGGTCACGAGCCCGAAGCTCGTGAAGGGGGAGTACTACAGCGTCTCCTACCCCGTCGCCGACCTCGTGGTACCGATCCTCAACTTCTCGTCGGACGGCATGGGCATCTCCAACGCGTTGCGCGAGGGCTACTCGATGATTTCGGGCACTCGCCTGCAGGTGGAGCCGGGCCCGGTGCCCGCCGCCATCAAGGGCGCGAGCGCGGCCCCGTCGCCCGCCACGGCCCTGGCCCAGATCCAGGGGGGCATGGGCGGCCCGCCGGCGACCGGATCGATGCCTTCGATCCCGTTCGGACCGCCCAGCGTGGGCGGCAGCCAGGCCGATTTCCAGTCACTCATCGACCTGATCCAGAACACGGTGGCCCCGCAGACCTGGAACACGGTCGGCGGGCAGGGTGCGATCCAGCCCTTCCCCACGAATCTCAGCCTGGTCATCAGCCAGACGCAGGAAGTCCACGAGGAGATCGCGGACCTGCTCGTCCAGCTCCGCCGTCTCCAGGACCTCCAGGTCGCGATCGAGGTCCGGTTCATCCGGCTCAACGACACGTTCTTCGAGCGGATCGGCGTGGACTTCGACTTCAACATCCAGACGAACGTCGGCGACCCGCTCAACCTCACGGCCGTTCCCACGCAGACGAACGGCTCGACCTACCCCTCGACGCTCGGCATCCAGGCCCAGCCGGGCGGCCGCTCGCAGACGATCGGGCTCGACAACACCGGCAACCCGGGCGTCGCCCTGTCGCCGCTCGGCAGCCTCAACGTGTTCTCGCCGACGCAGACGACCGGCCAGGGCAACGCGCCCTCGTACGCCCAAAACTACTACTCGATTCCGTTCCGCCAGAACAGCTTCGGCAGCGCGACCGTGCCGTCGCTCCCCGGCCTGCCTGATCCCACGACGTCGGCCGCCAACTTCGGCTTCGCCATCCTCTCCGACATCGAGGCCTTCTTCCTGATCCAGGCCGCCCAGGGCAACACCCGCTCCAACGTCATGCAGGCCCCCAAGGTCACGCTGTTCAACGGTCAGAATGCGACGATCTCCGACATGGTCCAGCGGCCGTTCGTGACGAGCGTCGTGCCGGTGGTCGGCGATTTCGCGGCGGCCCAGCAGCCCGTGATCACCGTGCTCTCCGAGGGAACGGCGGTCAACGTGCAGGCGGTGATCTCGAGCGACCGCCGGTTCGTGCGGCTCACGCTCGTGCCGTTCTTCTCGCAGATCGGCAAGGTCGAGGAGTTCCAGTTCGAGGGATCGCGATCGACGAAGACGAAGAGCAGCGACGAGAAGTCGGGCGTGGACGGCGAGGCGGACGTCGCCGGCGGACCGGGCCTGGGTGCCGGCCTGACGACCGGAATCAAGGCCGACCGCGAGCAGGAGGTCCGCTCGAGCGGCACCACGATCCAGCTGCCGGAGTTCATCATCACCTCGGTGCAGACGACCGTGAGCGTGCCCGATGGCGGGACCGTGCTGCTCGGCGGCATCAAGCGTCTCCGCGAGGGCCGCAACGAGTTCGGCGTGCCCATCCTCTCGAAGATTCCGTACATCAACCGCCTGTTCAAGAACGTCGGCCTCGGTCGGACGACCGACAGCCTTATGCTGATGGTGACCCCCCGCATCATCATCCAGGAGGAGGAGGAGGAGAAACTCCTCGGCTCGAGCACGCCGTGATCGTCGGCACCGCTCGCCCCGCTTCCATGCCGCGACTCTGGATCGTCTCCGGCGCCGTGCTCGGCTTCCTCGGCGTGGCCGCGGGCTCGTTCGGCGCCCACGGCCTGAAGTCGCTGCTCGAGGCCAACGGCCAGTCCGCCAACTGGGAGACGGCCGTCCGCTATTGCCTGGTCCACGCCCTGGCGCTGCTCGCGGTCGGGCTCGCCTCGTCAGTGCCGCAGTCGGGTGCAGCCCGAGGGCTGCTGGCCGGCGCCGGTTGGACGATGCTGCTCGGCACGCTCGTGTTCAGCGGGTTCCTCGCAGCCCTCGCACTCTCCGGTCTGCGGATCCTGGGCGCGATCGTGCCGATCGGCGGCATGCTCATGCTCGCGGGCTGGGCCTGCCTCGCGGCGGCGGGTTGGTGCTCGACGGCCGGCCGGTAAACAGTCGTCCGCGGCCTACTTCACCGCCGGGTCGTCCGCGAACGGGTTCGCCGTGTCGGCCGCCGGCTCGGCCGGCTGTTCCGGCTCCGGCCGCTCCGCCTGCGGCACCGGGCGTTCGACGGCGGGGGACGCCTCTTCGTCGGTCGCCCGGGCGCGGGGCAGCGGTCGGGCGACCGGCTCTGCCGCCTCGATCCTCTCCGGCCGCCGCCGGCGCAGCACGTCGGCCTCCCCGTCTTCGATGCCCGAGTACCGCTGCCGGTTCCCCTCGCGGACGCGCTGCAGGGACGCGACGCGGGCCCGGCTGCGATACTCCTCGAGTTTCAGGCGATCGCATCCCTGCACCCGCTCCAGGGCCCGCGACACGGCCTGGCTGCTCACCGCACCACGACCGTCGGCCTCGAGGTTGGCCCCCTGCTGGAAGTCGGCCTCGGCCTCGTCCATGCGTCCCAGTTTCAGGGCCGCGAGCCCGCGGAAGTAGTGCACCCGCGGATCGTTGCTGCCGGCCTCGATCACCCGCGAGAGTTCGTCATAGCTGCATTGGAAGTCGCCGTCGTAGAACGCGTGCACGCCGTTGCCGTAGGCGACGGTCAGGGCCGCCGGTTCGGCGCCCGCGCGGGCCTCCGGCGGCAGGACGCATACGGCGCCGACGAGGATCAGCGAACGAAGAATGTGCCGCGGCATGAGACGGTTCTCCCTGGGGACATTCGTTGGTATCGGCAACCGCCGTCGCCGCGGGGACGGTTGCCCGGGCGGGCTGGTACAGCCTGCCAGCCCACGCCTCATCGGGGTCGCAAATTCTCCCCATCCCCCGCGGTTCCGCGGGCGGCGGCATGCCGGCGGAAGGTCGCCTCGTCGAGAAACACGGCCGGACGCACCAGCTGCAGCATGATCGGCTCCCGCGGCCAGCCGAAGGCGGCGAGCAGCCGGTCGAAGGCCGGCGGCGGACAACTCCCCTTGAGATCGACGAGCAACACCCGCCCGTCCCGCTCGAACGCGTTGCCGTCCACCTGCCACGACAAGCCCTCGCGCGGGCTCGTCCAGACGAACGACCCGTCCGGCTCGGTGAACATCCGCTCCAGGCCGTCGAGACGCGCGAAGGCCTCGTCGAACCCCACGGCGAGCGGCGCCATGGCGTCGCCGGGAGCGACGGCGAGCGTGGGCCAGACGCCCCACGGGTCGCGATGGGCCGGCCCCTGCGGCACCGCATCCGGGAGCCTGTGCAACGTCACGTCGAACGCGTAGAGCGGGTCGTGGCGACCGGGCTGCATCGACGGCTGCTCCTCAGGTTCGCGAAGCGGCGACGCTCTCCGCCACCCAGGCGGCGTAGGACGCCGAGGCCGAAACGAGCGACACGACCAGCTGCGGCGTCCGATATTCGTGCCCCTCGAGGATCGCCGCCGCACATGCCTCGGCCCGGTCGCGGCTCGTCTTGGCGGTGCAGGAAAACTCCTCCGCCATCTCGACCCGCCCCTCCCAGCGGTAGACGCTGGTGATCGGGCCGTCGATCTGCACGCAGGCGGCAAGCCGCCCGCTCACCAGGCGCGAGCCGCAGGCGGCGGCGAGTTCGCGCCGCGAGAATGTCGTGCGCAGTTCCACGATCGTGTCTGCCGGTTCGTGCGCCGCCATGTCGTCCGCGATGATCATGCGCCAAGCGGGCCTCCGCTCATGCCGCCTCCGACGTGCGACCGCGAACGGCCGGGGCGTCGGCGGCCTGCCCGTCGTCCGCCAACGGCCACCATTCTTGCACGCCGGCCGATCCTTCGTCGGCGTCGAGAACCGCCACCGCCGACCGGCGGCCCGGGAGGCGGGCCGCGCCGGTCTCGACGCAGTCGCCATGCCGCCAGCGGACCGAACCACACCCCGCGGGCCCGCGGGGCGCGAGGGGTGGCGGCCCGAGCCCCACGACCCGCCCGCCGGCGATCGCGGTGGATGGCCCGTGATGCCCCACCACGAACATGCCGGCGGCGGAGCGAGCCGGCAGCGGCGTCACCAGCGCCTCGATGACCCGCCTCACCGCCGGTGACACCACCGGCGCGACCGCCACGGCATGCAGCCAACCGGCGATGGCGTCCACGACGCCGGGTTCCTCGGCACAGCCCAGCCGTCGCGCCTCGCGTCCCCAGCGCTCGACCGCCCCGTGCCAGGCGGAGAGCATGGTCTGCGACTCGCCCTGCGGCCATCCGGCGAGCACGGCGGCAAGCCGCTGCGGCGCGTCGAGCGGCGCGGCGTCGGCGAGCAGGCGCATCAGCCGCCTCCCGGATGCGGCGGTGCCGGAGCGGGTGCGCAGGGCGGCCCCGAACCGTGCCATGAGATCGACGGCGAGGCTCTGGAGCAACGTCGGCGCACCGTCCCGATCGTCGGCGCCGAGCGGATCGAAGGCCGCGCCGTGCGTCACGCTGACGCCGTCCGCCTCCCAGCCGCTGCCCACGCCGATCCCACCGCGCTCGGCCAGCGCGGGGCCGCATGCCGCGAGCGCCGCGTCGCGATCACCCGTCAGGATGACCACGTGCGTCGGCACCCGTACGGACGCAGCGGGCACAGGCCGGCCGTGCCGGTCGGCGGCGGGCACGACGAGGCCGCGCCGCGCCAGCCGGAAGACCCACGCCAGATGTCGCCGCCCCGCCCGCCACGCAGCGGCGAGGACCTCCTCCCGACGCGCCGCCGCCGCCCGCCCCCGCTCCCAGGGCCGCGCACCGTCGAGCCAGCGATCGCTGACGAGCGTGTCGAACGTGTCGCCGGCCAGGACGAGAACCAGTCGCTCCAGCGGTCGATAGCGGCCGTCGTGGCGGAATCCCGCCCGCCACGCCGCGCGGTGCACCTCGGCCGACAACCGCCCGGGCAGGGAAGGGTCCGGTGCGGCGACGAGGCTGCCGTCACCCAGTCCCCAGTTCGCGGTCACCACGAGCATCTCGATCCCCCCGCGGTGTCATCGGCGGGCGCAACCATCCCGGCGCAGGGGCGTCACCCGCCGAAACGTCGCGGGAGCCGCCGGGCGGCCCCGGATGTAGGGATCGTGACGATCGCCGCGACGCTCACGGGGCGGCGAAGGCGGTCGTGCAGGTCGATTCGAGCGACCCGTCGAGTTCGGCTCCTGTCACGATCGCCGTCGCCCGCGCGTTCCCCGCGCTGGGCACCCGGTACGCGACCTCGAACGTGGCATGCCCACCGGGCGGCAGGCTCGCGAGGGAGTCGAAGCTCACGTTCGTGCCGTCGATGCGCACCCGTGACGGGCTCGGATCGCCCACGATGCGGGCCTGGTCGGGCAGCACGATCACCAGGTCGAGGCGGCCCGACGGGGCGGTGCCGGTGTTGGTCACGGTGCAGATCAGCGTCGTGGCCCCGCCGAGTTGCACGGGGTCGTCGAGGTCGGCCAGCGAGAGCCGCAGGCCCGCCTCGCGCGGCGTCCGCGGCCGCGGCGTCATCGACCGCACCATGAGGCACGATTCATCGGCCACCATGACGCCCCCGGGCAGTCCGCTGAGGATGCCGCGCACGCAGGCCCTGGAGGCGGGCGACTCCCGATAGCTCGTCGCAGGCGCCTGGGGCCGGAGGTTGATCTGCCGGCGCAACTGCCCGCCGGGCTCGATGGCCGGCAGCGTCCACGACACCTGTCCGGTCCCGAGCTTGTAGCCGTCCGACGCCTCGAGCGGCGAGAACGAGTTGTCCCAACTCAGCTCCAGCGTGGTCGGAGGAGCGGTGCCCGGCCCCGCGTTCCGCACCGTGGCGATGTGCTCGGCCACCGCGCCCGACATCACCTCCGACGGCCCGGTGATGTCGAGTTCGAGCGCCGGGGCGGCGGCCGCCGGCGCGGACGCCAGCGGTGGGGCGGCGAGGGGCGTCGGCGCGATGGGCGTCGGCGACAACGGTGTCGGCGACAGGGGAACCGGAGCCACGAGCGGCGTGGGCGCCGGCGGCGGTGCGACCGGCGCCGGTGGCTGTACGGGCGCGGGCGTCGCGACGGCCGGCGGCGCCGCGAAGGGCGCGGGGGTCGCCGCGGCGACCTGCACGCATTCGGTGGCTCCGCCCATGTATTTGTGGGCCTGGTCGAGGATCTCGACGCGATGGCACTGCCGCCCCGGCTCGTCGAGCAGAAAATCGAGCGTCAGTCGCTTCGTCGTCCCGGCCGCGAGGTCGATCGTCCCCTTCTGCTCGATCGGGCTCGCGGACGCCTCGTGGTGGAACCCCTTGTCGAAGTAATCGACGACCCGCAGGCCGGTGAGCGGGCGGCCGGAGCGGTTGACGAGTTCGACCTCGAAGGACACCCGCTCGCCGACCTTGGCCGCCAGGGGCCCGGTGACGTTCACGATCACGGGATCCTCGCCACGGGCCACGCCGACGGAGAGCGACGCGAACGCCACCACACACCGCACGAAAAGACGACTCATGCGTCCTAGACCTCCCGGGTTTCCCAGCCTTACGGGCCGAGAGCGTACCACGCCCCGCCGCCGGCTGCCCACCACAGTTGCAGGAGGGAGGAGTCGCCCATGCCCTCGAGTGACGGATGAAGCGGCGTCGTGCGTGGCTCGGGGCTGCCAATGCCCCATCGCCGGACGTTCGCGGTGGCCATCGTGGCCACCGCTCGCTGCATGTCCGCTGCGCTTCGCCATCCTGGCTGCGCTTGCTCCCATAGCCCGGCTCCGGGGCACCGGCAGCCCCTCGCCGAGTTCGCCCCCGTACCGTCTCGCCGGACGCTCGCTCCGGGCCTCCAGCCAATCCTGTTCGGCACGGCGATTGCCGTCTGAAGTAGGACGGCTGGCAGCGTGTCATGCCTTCACTCCACGCGCCCAATCCGGCTCGGGGTTACCCCGTACCGTCTCGCCGGACGTTCGCTGCGCCCATCCTGGGCTTCACTCACTCGGATGTGCCTGCGCTCCGGCATCCTGCCTGCGCTGGTCACATACGCCGGCTCAACGGCAGGGGTAACCCCTCGCCTCCCGCTCTCAATCGAGCACGGCGCATCGGCCACCGACCGCGCAGCAACGAACCCCACGTGCCGACGAGGCCGCGGCTGCGGCGGCACGGATTACTTCCGTGATTTGATGAAGGCCTCGAGTTCTTTGAGGCTGGCGAGACCGATCAGGTAGTACCACACCATCTGGTACATCGCCCGGTTCGGCTTCTCTCCCGTGTAGATCAGAATCAGCATGCAGACGATCATGGCGCAGTACGCCTGGATCTCCACTCCGTTGTGATCGCAGGAGAACAGGTGTCGGCAGCCTGCGTACGGCTTGACCGCCACGCAGATCAATCGCATCGGATGATCGGGGAGTGTGCGATGCCGCGACTTCCAGCCCAACTCGACGATCTCGTCGCTGATCACACCGGCGGCACGATCGGCTGCGGTCAGATCATTGACACGCGTGACCGTGGCTGCGGTCCTGTCCGATGCCCTGCAGACGGAACTGCTTCCCGCCGCGTCGATTGCGTTCCAGAGTCCGTAACTGAATGGAGCCGCGATCAAGGACGTAGCAGCGGTCCGCCTCGATCGTCTTTTTCAGAACCGCCCGCTCGTCGGCATCGCCCTTGGGGTTCGCCGACGTGGCGTCGATCCGCATGGCCTTGCCACTGAGCACTTCGAAGTGCGTGTGCAGTCGGTAGGCCGAGAGATGCTTGCCGTCGGTCTTCGGCGTCCACGAGAGCTCCGCCACACGCTTGACCGTCTCGATGACGGTGCCGTCCACGGCCGTGATCCGCTGCCCAACCGCACCAAATCGACCGTTCGGCCTGCTCCGGATCGTGTGGCCGAGTTCGACCGCGATCTCCTTGAGCGGGCCAGGGTCGAAGATCGCCACCGATTCTGACAGGGAACCGATGGAGGCGCGGTTCACGCCGAGCCGCTTGCGGACCTTGTCGAGTGCGCACGCACGCTGCAGGTCACGGAGACTCTGGATCGCCGGGCTGAAGAGTGCCATCAGGATCAGGGCGCAAGTTCCCTATCTTCACGATCACCGCCAGGTCCCGATGCGCAAATCTCGTACCGAACAGAATTGGCCTCCAGCCCTCCGCTCACTCGACTCCGACTGCACGGGGGCGAACTCGGCGAGGGGCCGCCGGTGCCCCAACGCCGGGCTATGGGAGCAAGCGCAGCCAGGATGGCGAAGCGCAGCGGACATGCAGGGAGCGGTGGCCACGATGGCCACCGCGAACGTCCGGCGATGGGGCATTGGCGGCCCCGAGCCACGCA
>Ga0214917_10001168_pt1 | contig 34119 bp, 35 predicted proteins | sample LL_1208_BB_MetaG_FD_177983 | JGI IMG/M metagenome (GOLD analysis project Ga0214917, IMG submission 177983) | Freshwater microbial communities from Lake Lanier, Atlanta, Georgia, United States - LL_1208_BB | ecosystem: Environmental > Aquatic > Freshwater > Lake | place: USA: Georgia | collected... | reverse complement strand
AGCCGGAGGTGGGTTTAAAATGTTAGGAAGAAATTATGTAGGATCATTTGTTCATCCTGTTCAAGGATTACTTGATGCATATTATAATGCTGAATTTTGTCCTATTTTTGAATTAAACGTTTACGATAACTCATTCAACCCAGTTAATATTTCTAATGCTAAACTTCAAGTATCTTATAACGTATCACTTTAATTAAAAATAAATTATCATGCCATTTCAACTTTTATATAGTGCACTTTTAACTCAAACTTCAAATAGTATTTCCCCATCTATTGCATCTGATTCCCGTAATACTATAACAGGAACATGGCAAAGAGTAGATACAGGATCATTTTATTTTTTATCATCTGGTTCATTTACTGGACTTTCTGGAAGTTACACAGGAAGTATAGGAGCTTATTTAACTTATGCTCCTTCTTCATCAAATGATACAGGAAGTATAATATTTTTTATATCAAGTAGTAGTACAGCAAGTTTAAAAACTACATTTAATCCATCTACATTCACTTTATCAGATTCAGTTATTAAAGGAACATGTTCTATTAACATAGGAATTAATTATATAGAAGATTAATTTTAAAAAAAATAGTTTAAAATGGGCCTCTAAATGAGGCTCTTTTTTTTCATATTTATAACAAAATAATAACATGAACATCCCTATTTGGCCCGGCTCAAGTTCATTTCAACCAGGAGATACACCGTTTGGATTTTATGATAATGATTTACAGTTTCAAATCGATGCAGATAAGTTTGCAAAATTTGCTGCACAACGTTTAGGATATCCTTTAGTTGAAGTTGAATTACAAAACATTAACTTTTATACTGCACTTGAAGATGCTGTAACAACTTATGGAAATGAATTATATGCTTATCAAGTAGCAGAAAATTTATTGTCTTTTCAAGGAAATCCTCAAACCATAGGCGCAGCTAATAATAGAGTTATTCAAGAAAATATGGCATCTGTTATTCGTTTGTCTCAACAATATGGAGAAGAAGCAGGTGTTGGAGGAACCATTGATTACCATTCAGGATCTCTTGATTTAATTGCAGGACAACAAAATTATGATATGAACCAATGGGCTATTGATAATGGGATCCAAGGTCGTATTGAAATAAAACGTATATTTTATGAAGCACCCCCAGCAATTACTCGTTATTTTGACCCATATGCTGGTACGGGTACCGGAATGATGCAAATGCTTGATAGTTTTGGGTGGGGTTCATATTCTCCCGCAATTAATTTTATGTTAATGCCTATTAACTATGATTTACAAAAAATTCAAGCAATAGAACTTAACGATCAAATTAGAAAATCTCAATTTACATTTGAACTTGTAAATAATAAATTGCGTATTTTTCCTATTCCATTAGGAGGAGGTAGACAAAAATTAAAATTTGAATATATTTTAGAATCTGATAGGAATGTTCCATATACTCCTAGTACTGGACAAGATATGATTACTAATGCTTCAAATGTACCATATCAAAATCCAACTTATAGGCAAATAAATTCAATTGGTCGCCAATGGATTTTTGAATATGGATTAGCAATTGTAAAAGAAATTTTAGGATATGTTAGAGGAAAATATACAACCCTACCTATCCCAGGATCTGAAGTAACATTAAATCAAGGAGATTTAATTGCAGCTGCAACTAGTGAAAAAACATCATTAATTGAACGTTTACGAACATATTTTGATACTACTTCTCGTAAAACTTTATTAGAAAATAAAGCATTAGAAGCAGAAAATCAAAATAAAATATTAAATGATGTTCCAATGACAATTTATATAGGATAATATGGCGCTTTTTGGCACACAACGTGATGTTTCTTTATTTAGACACCTTAATCGTGAGCTGTTATGGGATATTATCACACAACAATGTGTATTTTATGCTTTAAAAACAGCAGAAACTAAAGTTAACATTTATGGTGAAGCTGCTGGTGCTAAATACTATGAAGAACCTGTGCTTTTAAACGTGTTAATTGATAGAGGAGACTACTCCAGCCCAGTTGATGACTTTGGTGTATCTAGTGAAAGACCAATGACATTTAAGTTTTTACGTGACGATTTACGTGGTAAAAATCCTGTTAATTCTGGTGGGGGTCCTGATATAGGTAATTATAATGGTACACCTTATGGAGCTGATATTATTTTTGAAGTAGGAGATATAATAATGTGGAATGATTCATATTGGGAAATTGATAATGTAAACGATAACCAATTATTTGTTGGAAAAGACCCAGCTTACCCATATAACATAAACCCATTAAATCCAGGATTAGACAATTTTGGAACAAATTTATCCGTTATTTGTACAGCACATTATGTACATGCAGATAAAGTACAAATAACTAGAGAAAGAATATAATATGCCATCAGCTAGAAAACCTAACCCGAAATCTCAATTAGAGATACAAAATAGTCAGATAGAACCATATGTGTTTCCTGAAACGGATAAGTCTTATGGTAATCCTAATATACCTTCTCAATTTAATCAATTTACAGATAAAGATCAAAGCGGAATAGATTTTAATCGTTCCGAACAAATGTCATTTAAAGGAGATGATGTAAAACCATTTACTGTAGGTCTTCAAGATATTGACGAATCTATAATGTTTTATTTTCAGAATGTTATCCGTCCAACTGTTTATCAAAATGGAAATAGATTAGCAGTACCTGTAATATATGGTTCACCTGAAAAATGGAAATCGGTGCAAAAAGACGGATATTATAAAGATAAAAATGGCGCTATTATGGCTCCTTTAATTATGTTTAAAAGAGATACAATGGACAAAAATCGTTCTCTAACAAACAAATTAGATGCTAATCACCCTCATTTATATACATCTTTAATGAAGACGTATAATTCAAAAAATGCATATTCAAATTTTAGTGTGTTAACTAACCATAAACCAGTTGAACAATTTGTAGTTAATGTGGTACCTGATTATGTTAATTTGACATATTCTTGCGCTATTCAAACATACTATGTTGAACAAATGAATAAAATTATTGAAGCAATTAACTATGCTTCAGATTCATACTGGGGAGACCCAGAACGTTTTAAATTTAAAGCATCTATTGATTCATACTCAACAGCAATAGAAGTATCAGATTCAACAAATCGTGTTATTAAAGGAACATTTTCAATTAAATTATTTGGATATATTGTTCCTGATACCATTCAAAAAGAAATCACAGCTATTAAAAAATATAATAGTAAAGCTCAGGTTATTGTTATAGCAGAAGTAGTTAATAATTTAAATAGTAAATAATATGGCAGCAAAAGCAAAATCTCAATCTGTAATTTCATTTGTTCAAAAACCTAAAAGAAAAAGACCAGGGGTACATGCAAAATCTAAAACTAGTAAAAATAAAACAAGCAAAAATTACGTAAAAGTGTATGTTTCTCAAGGAAAATAACATATTTATAATAAAATAAATTTATGGGAATAGTTTCAGAAAAAAAGTTTTTAACAGAAGAGGAAAAAAATACATTAAAGGAAATACAACAACAAACTCAAGTTTTAATTTTAGAATTAGGTGAAATTGAAATGGTTAAACTTCAAATTGAAGAACGTTATCAAAATGCTAAAAAATATTTACTTGAGGTTTCTAGTAAAGAAAAAGAGTTTACCCAATCTTTACTTAACAAATATGGTAAAATTAATCTTAACCCAGAAACTGGTGAGTTTATTAACTTAGATTAATTTAATTTAAAATATATCATATTTATAATAAAATAATTTATTTACAATGGCAGAAACAATTGTATCACCTGGTGTATTAGCAATAGAAAATGACCAATCTTTTATAACACAAGCTCCTGTACAAGCAGGTGCTGCTATTATAGGTCCAACAGTTAAAGGTAAAGTAGGAATACCTACATTAGTTACTACTTATAGTGATTATTTGAATAAATTTGGATCTACATTTAAAAGTAGTAGCCAAACATATACTTATTTTACATCAATTTCAGCATATAATTATTTTAATAGTGGTGGTACTTCACTATTAGTAACCCGAGTTGTAAGTGGATCATTTACCCCAGCAACCTCATCAGTAATTCCAACTTCTACTGCAGCTACTTCTGCTTCAGCTACAATTGATTTAACATTTGTTTCTGCTAGTGTAGCCGCAGTAGGTTCAAGTTCATTAAATGTAAATGGAATTACTTTATATTTTACAGGATCAACAGTTACTAATACTTCTACTATTGTTTATATTAATACGGCATCATTTGCTGCTTCTACTATAGCAAACTATGCTTTATCTTCTTCTCAAATATTTAACGTTAGTAGTTCAGTAGCACCTTATAGTTCATCTTGGCAATATATAAGTTCAAGTGCTACTTCTCCAAATTTAATATTAACATCTACAAATCCTAATGGATTATTAGGAAATGCATATTATTACATTTCTGGAAGCACTACAGTTTATTTTTCAGGTGGTACTAATACTGAAGCATTTATTTTAGAAACTTTATCTGAAGGAGAATTAATGAATAGTACTGGTCCTTTAGGTTTATATGGAACTTTATTAAGTGGATCTTCAGAAAATTATAGATGGGAAATTAATTCTACTAATATTAATGATGGTACTTTTACTTTATTAATTAGACAAGGAAATGATTCAAATATTGCTCCTTCTATTTTAGAATCTTGGACTAATTTATCATTAAACCCTAATTCTTCTAATTATATTGAAAAAGTAATAGGTAATCAAATTGAAACTGTTCTTCAAGATTTATCTACTGGAGAATATTATGTCCAATTATCAGGTAATTATCCTAATAAATCTAACTATATAAGAATAAAACAAGTAAAAACACCTACCCCAGATTATTTAGATAATGTAGGAAATCCAAAACCACAATTTACAGGCTCCATTCCTTATTATTCTAGTGGTTCTTTTGGTAGTGCTACAGGAAAAAATATCCCTTCAGGTGTTGCTGGAGCTTATTATGAAAATATCTCTAACTTAAATATTCAAGGATTAACATCTAATGATTATACAGAATCAATTTCATTATTAGCAAATAAAGATGCATATAATTATAATTTTATAACTGCTCCTGGATTAATAGGAGATGGAACAAATTTTCCTTCTCATTTTAATGTAGTTTCTAGCTTAATTACTACTGTTCAAAATAGAGGAGACGCAATGACTATTATAGACTTAGTTGGATATAATTCAAATTTACTTCCGGTAACATCTAATGCAATTGCATTTAATACTTCATACGCTGCAGCTTATTGGCCTTGGGTTAAAACTATTGATCCCAATACTGGAACCCAAGTTTGGGTTCCTGCATCAACATTAATTCCTGGGGTATATGCATTTAATGATAGTACAACTCATCCATGGTTTGCTCCTGCTGGAATAAATAGAGGAGTTATTGCAAATGCTATTCAAACTGAAAGAGTATTAACTCAAGTAAATAGAGATTTACTTTACCAAAATAATGTTAACCCTGTTGCTACTTTTCCTAATACTGGAGTTGTAGTATATGGACAAAAAACATTACAAAAGAAAAAAAGTGCTTTAGATCGTGTAAATGTTAGACGTTTATTGATTGAACTTAAAAACTACATTTCTCAAATAGCTGATACTTTAGTATTTGAACAAAATAATATTATAACTAGAAATAACTTTTTATCTCAAGTTAATCCATATTTAGCTTCTGTTCAACAACAACAAGGTTTAACAGCATTTAAAGTAGTAATGGATGAAACCAACAACCCACCTTCAGTAGTTGATCAAAATCAATTAATAGGTCAAATATATTTGCAACCTACTAGAACTGCTGAGTTTATTATATTAGACTTTAATATATTACCTACAGGTGCAACATTCCCATCTTAGTAGTATATTTTAGAAAAAAAATTGATATTTATAATAAAAAAATAAAATGGCAAAATTCACAACTTCTCCTGGAGTATCACTCAGCGAAATAGATAACACCTTTTTGACAGGACAACCGGTTCAAGCAGGTGCTGCTATTATAGGTCCTACAGTAAAAGGTCCCGTAGAAAAACCAACTCTAGTAACTTCTTATTCTGATTTCCAAATGTTATTTGGAGATTCTTTTATTAGTGGTGGTAATGCTTATTCGTATTTAACATCAATAGCTGCTTACAACTATTTTAATTACGGCGGTACTTCATTATTAGTTGCTCGTGTTGTAACAGAATCAGCTAACTGGACATCTGCACAAAGTACTATTATTCCTAATTATTTTACCTCAGCTTCATTTGTTTTAGAAACAATTTCTGAAGGAACCATTAACAATAACTCTGGTTCTAACATGCTAGGCAATAATGGAGTTTTAAATTCAGGATCTGCTGAAAACGTTCGTTGGGAAGTTACTAATTCAAATACAGGATCAGGTACTTTTAATGTATTAGTTAGACGTGGTAATGATACTGAAAATAATAAAGTTATACTTGAAACATGGAATAATGTAAATTTAGACCCGAATTCATCTCGTTATATTTCTCAAGTAATTGGTGACCAAAAATTACAATATAATTCAATTACTAACCAAATGGAATTATCTGGAAGTTATCCAAATAATTCAAAATTTGTTCGTGTAAAAGCAGTAAATTATACAACTCCAAATTATTTTGATGCAAATGGGATTGCAATTCCTGCATATACTGCTTCTATTCCAGTAAATGGAAGTGGTTCAGCAGGTGGATCATTTTACAATGCCGGGGGAACTGTAAATAATACTATTAATTTATATGATAAAATTTCTACCAATACTCAGGGATTAGTTGGTGCTAGTTATAACAATATGATTGCATTGCTTGGAAATCCTGAATCATATCAGTTTAATTTATTATTTACCCCAGGATTATTAGATGATACTCATACAGCTCAAATAACAAATATTATTACTAATACAATTGCTAGAGGTGATAATATGTTTGTAGCTGATTTAGTATCTTATGGAAGTAATGTATCTTCAACAATTACCCAGGCTCAAACTAGAAATACTTCATACGCTGCAGCTTATTGGCCTTGGGTTCGTATTATCGACCCAGCAACAGGAAAACATGTTTGGGTTCCAGCTTCAACAGTAGTACCTGGTGTTTATGCATTTAATGATAAAGTATCTGCTCCTTGGTTTGCACCTGCAGGTATTAATCGTGGTGGGTTATCTACAGTATTACAAGCTGAATTAAAATTAACTCAAGGTAATAGAGATAATTTATACGCTAGTAATATTAACCCAATTGCAACATTACCTAAACAAGGGGTTGTAGTATATGGACAAAAAACATTACAAAAAGAACAATCAGCTCTTGATCGTGTAAATGTACGCCGTTTGATGATTGAATTAAAAAATTATATTCGTCAAATTGCAAATACTATCGTATTTGAACAAAACACAATTCAAACTAGAACTTCATTTTTAGCTAAAGTTAATCCATATTTAGAAGCTATCCAACAAAAACAAGGATTGTATGCATTTAAAGTAATTATGGATAATTCAAATAATGGACCAGCAATAATTGATCAAAATCAATTAGTAGGACAAATTTATGTTCAACCAACTCGTACAGCAGAATTTATTTCTTTGGATTTCATCTTGTTACCAACAGGAGCTGAATTTCCAGGATAAAAAAACAAAATTATAGATATTTATAATAAAATAAAAATAGAAAACAAATGGCAATTTTAAATCCAAACGAAATATTTTTTACAGCGTTTGAACCAAAACAAACAAACCGTTTTATTCTTTATATGGATGGAGTTCCTTCATATCTTGTTAAACAAATGGGTGCTGTAACTTTAGAACAAACTGCTGTAGCTCTTAACCATATTAACGTTCAACGTTACGTAAAAGGAAAAACAAAATGGAGTACAATTCAATTTACTTTATTTGACCCTATTACACCTTCTGGTGCTCAAGCAGTAATGGAATGGGTACGTTTAGGACATGAATCAGTAACAGGACGTGATGGTTACTCAGATTTTTATAAGAAAGATATTACCTTTAATGTTTTAGGTCCTGTAGGTGATATTGTTTCTGAATGGATTGTTAAAGGAGCTGTTATTACTAACGTTACATTTGGTGAATATAACTGGGATGATGATGGAACTGCAGTAAACATTCAAGTAACAGTTCAACCAGATTACTGTATTTTGAATTACTAAGAACAAAAAACAAAATATACAAAAGCTCCAAAGAAATTTGGGGCTTTTATTTTCTTTTTTTATATATTAAGGCTATGAAAACATTTAAAACACTTTTATTTGTACTATTAACTAGTTTTGTTTATAGTCAATTTTGCCCTTTTTTAGGTCCTAATCAATACTTACCTTGTGGTGTAATTTCAACTACTTTAACCGCAGATTTAAGTCAATGTGTTGCTGGTAATAACCCTAATCAAACAACAAATTACACTGTTTCTCAAATACCATACATTGCTCAAATAAATAATGGAGCTTTAGTACCTTTAGGAGATGATACCCAATCAAATACATTTAATATTGGATTTACATTTTGCTTTTATGGACAAACTTATACACAATTTAGAATTGGATCAAATGGTTGGGTATCTTTAGGTGCTGGAGCACAACCATTTACATTTACATCTTTATCTATACCAACAGCAAATGCTGCAGTTCCTAAAAATTGCATTATGGGTCCTTGGCAAGATTGGAACCCTGGAATTGGTGGGCAAGTACGTTATCAAGTACAAGGTACAGCACCTTGTAGAAAACTAGTTGTAAGTTGGATTGGAGTTCCAATGTATTCATGTACAAATTTACAAGGTACATTTCATATTGTGTTATATGAATCAACAAATTACATTGAAACATATATTGCTAATAAACCAAATTGCCCACAATGGGCAGGTGGTACTGCGGTACATGGAATTCATGATGCAACAGGAACCCAAGCTGTAACAGTTGCAGGAAGAAATTCACAACAATGGACTGCTGTAAATGATGCAAGGCGATGGACACCAAGTGGACCATCCGTTATTCCAACTCTTACTTGGTACCAAGTAGGCAACCCAGTTCCAATTGCAACAGGTGTAAATCAAATTACAGTAACTCCTCCTGTTCAAGGTGCAAATTATACTTGTCATTTAGAATATCCTGCATGTAATACTGGATGGTCAACATGTAATGCTGGAGTTGGATTAGGTCCTGATACAGTATTTGTACAACCTGGTCCTCCTGTTTTAAATCAACCAAATTTTGTAACAACAAATCCACTTTGTAATGGGGATTGTAATGGTTCTATTACAGTTAATCCAACAAATGGTACTCCCCCTATTGGATATATTTGGAATAATGGTCAAACAACACAAACAATTAATAATTTATGTGCAGGAACATATACTGTAACCGTAACTGATATAAACAATTGTACTGTAACTGCAAATGCTACTTTAATTAATCCTCCTGCTTTACAATTACCGTTAATGGCAGCAAATAATCCTGTTTGTTTTGGAAATTGCAATGGAACTGCAATAGTAAATCCAATTGATGGTATTGCTCCATACACTTATTTATGGAGTAATGGTCAAATTACACAAACTGCTATTGGTTTATGTGCAGGAACATATAATGTAACCGTAACAGATGCAAATGGTTGTCCTGCTTCAAATACTATTACATTAATAAACCCACCAATGATTGTAGTAGGAAATATTACTTCATTAGATACCATATGTTATTTATCTACTAATGAAACTTATTCAGTACCTAACTTAGGTGCAGGATATTCTTATAATTGGTCAAGCATAGGAAATATTACTTTAGGTCAAGGAACTAATAATATTACAGTAAATTGGTCAACATTGTCCCCAGGATTTATACCAGGAGCTGTTAATGTAGTAGCGATAAATCAAAACGGTTGTACAAGTTTACCACAAGCGGTTGACGTTTATATTTTAAACGTTTTACCTACGATAGATTCAATTGCTCCGTTATGTGACTACGCTAATTGCGTAACATTAATTGGAAATCCTATTGGAGGAACATTTACCGGTAATGGTATTAATGGAAATACATTTTGCCCTTCACCTTTAATTACAGGAACTAATACAATAACATATACTTATGTACAATCAAATTGTACTTTTGATACTACTCGTTCAATAACCGTTTATCCTAGACCCGCTATTTCACAAATTCAAAATAATTTAGGAAATTCAACATCTGAATTTATAGAATTATGTGAAGGGGACAGTATAAGTAGAGTTTATAGTGCAACTGTTTCCGGTGGAGGTAATATAGTATGGATCTTAAATCAAGATAGTATTGCAAACCCAACTTTACCTATTTCATGGAATAGTTTTGGAACATTTACTTTTTCAGTAGTAGGGTATCAAAATGGGTGTGTATCATATCCTGTAACATTTGCAACAACTATTCAAAGATGTCCCGAAGAACTAATTTATATCCCAAATACATTTACCCCAGATGGAAATGAAAATAACAATACTTGGCTTCCAGTATTTACTTCAGGTTTTGACCCTACTGATTTTTATTTAACTATATTTAATCGTTGGGGAGAATTAGTATTTAAAAGTTATGATAGTGCAGCCGCTTGGGACGGAACATATAACAATACAATGTGTCAAGATGGAACATACACTTGGATTATAGTGTATGGAGATAAAAATACAGATAAAGAAACCTTAATTAAAGGAAATGTTACCCTTATTCGATAGTGCAATATTTATAATAGTATGAAACTAAACCATTTACGTACTTTAGTTAAAGAGGAGCTTAACAAGCGACTAAACGAGGAATACCAAGACAAATTTAAAATGGTAGGAATGTTAATTTCTAACATTAAACAACGCCCTCAAAAAGAAATATTCTCTGATATTCGTTCTATTCCAGGAGTTACAGTAGCATCTTCAAAAGAACCAATGCCATATAATGAACAAAACACAGAAAAATTTCAAACTATAATGACAATTAAAGTAGATGGTCATCCTTGGATTGCAAAAGGTGGTTTTGATCGTTCAAAAATGGAAGACATACGCAAAGAAATATTAAAAGTAAAAGGAGTTTTATCATATAATGTAAATCCTGATAACATTTCTACTCTTTAATATATGTATATAAGACAATAAAGTTATAACAAATAAAAATTATGAGTGAATTTAAATTGCCAACTGAAACAGTTGAATTGCCATCAAAAGGCTTGCTTTATCCTGAAGATTCTGAATTAGCAAAAGGCGTTATTGAAATTAAATATATGACTGCTAAAGAAGAAGATATTCTTACAAACCAATCATATATAAACAATGGTACTGTAATTGATAAGTTATTAAAATCATTAGTTGTATCTAAAATTAATTATGATGATCTATTAATTGGTGATAAAAACGCAATTATGATTGCTGCTCGTATTTTAGGATATGGTGCTGAATATACTTTTAATTATTTAAATGAAACCCATACAGTAGATTTATCTCAAATTGAAAATAAACCATTAAAAGAAGAATTATTTAAAGACCGTACAAACGAATTTACTTTTGCTCTCCCTAAATCAGGTAATTTAATTACATTTAAATTTTTAACCCATAAAGACGAACAAGATGTTAATCGTGAGTTAGAAGGCTTAAAAAAGATTAATCGTGATGCTTCTCCAGAACTTTCAACTCGATTAAAATACATTATTACGTCTGTTAATGGTCAAAGGGATAAAAAAGATATTCGAGAATTTGTAGACAATTATCTTTTAGCCCAAGATTCTAGGGCTTTAAGAGAATATATTAGAGAGATTCAACCCGATGTTGATCTAACTTTTTTTCCCGACGAAAGTAGCGATAGAGTCAATATCCCAATTGGACTTAACTTTTTTTGGCCTGACTTCTGATATAGCACCTCAAGCTAGAGCTGCTATATTTACTCAAATTCATCAAATAGTTTTCCACGGAAAAGGTGGTTATGATTGGCATACTATTTATAATATGCCAATTTGGCTTCGTAAATTTACCTTTAAACAAATTCAAAATTTTTACGATGAAGAAAAAGCAGCTGTTGAAAGTCAAAGTAAAGGTGGAAATGCTAAAACAGTAATTGGGTCTGATGGAAAAGTAACTGCTCCTGAATTTTTAAAAAATTCTTCTCCCCAAAAATCAACAGTAAAATATAAATAACTTATATTTATAATAAAAATCATTTAAATGACTGATGATATAAAAGAAATAGAAAAGAAACTTAATCGTCTTAAAGCTTCATTAGATCAAGTTGGCCAAAAATCTTTAGAAAGGGTTATAAATGCATTAAAATCAGGAAATGCTGGGTTAGATGAATGGAATGATCAATTAGCTACATTTCAAGATAAAGTAGATAAAGTTAGTAATTCTTTAAATTATATAGCCCAATCTTTTAAAGACTCAGTTAATGAGTTATCAGAACAAAATAAATACCTTGCTTCTTCTCGAAGTATTATAAGCAAAATTTCTACTACTGCTCGAGAAACCCTTTTAGTAAGAAGAGGAGAAGCGTCTTTAGATAAAAAAAGTGTAGAAAAAGCCCAAGAAAAACTTAAAGCCCAAAGAGAAGAACTTAAACAAGCTATAAAATTAGGAGGTTTAAGTCAAAAACAAAAAAGAGAAATCCAATCAGTTATAGATTCCTTAAATGATTATGAAAAAGGTCTTAAAGGAGTTTTAAAGACACATGAAGAAACTAATAAACAATTAGGGGCATCAGTAATTTTAGCTAAAGGATTAGATAAAATTTTAGGTAAAACCGGTATTAATTTAGGTATAGCAGACGCTGTAGATAAAACTCAAAAATTAGGTCAAGAAGCAGCAAGTATAGGAGATAAAGACTTTAAACCTATGTCTACTTTTACTAAAATTTTAGGCAATAATTTAAAGGATGCTCTTTCATTTACTAACCTTCTTCAAACTTCAATACTGCTTACTTTAGATGCTATGAAGCAGATAGATGATGGTTCAGGAGATATGGCTAAAAAGATGAATATCACTTATTCTGAAGCTTTAGATCTTAGAAGAGAACTCACTGGTATAGCTAATGCATCGTATAATACTAATGTAAATACAAAAGATTTACAAGAAAGTCTTCTAGCAGTAAATGCTTCTATAGGTGCTCGAGTTAAATTAACAGAAAAAGATTTAGTCACTTTCACTAAAATGAGGGAAATGGCTGGGTTAACTAATGATGAAATTTTTGGTATTCAACGAATAGCTACTTTAAACAATGACACATTAGATGAAACTAATGAAAAGTTATTAGGTGCTGCTAGAGCATATGCTGGTAGAAATAAATTAGCTATTAATGAAAAACAAATACTTAAAGACATATCAAAAGCTAGTGATGCTTTAAAATTATCTTTAGGAGGAAGTGTTGAAAAATTAGCTGAAGCTGCTATTAAAGCAAGACAATTTGGATTAAGTCTTGAACAAACTGAAAAAATATCTGAAAGTTTACTTCAATTTGAGTCATCTATTGAAAATGAATTAAGTGCTGAACTATTAGTTGGAAAGAATTTAAATTTTGAACGTGCTAGAGCATTAGCTTTAAATGGTCAAACCGCAGACGCAGCTGCTGAAGTTGCAAAACAATTAGGATCAGCTGCTGACTTTGGCAAAATGAATGTAATCCAACAAGATGCATTAGCTAAATCTGTTGGAATGACTCGTGATGAATTAGCTAAATCTTTAACTGATCAAGTTATGCTCCAAAAATTAGGAGCTAAAGAGGGCCAATCAGCACAAGAACGATATAATGAATTAAGAGCACAGGGTTTATCTCAATCTGAAATTCAAGCAAAATTAGGTAAAGATGCAAATGCTGAACTTTATGAACAACAAAGTATTCAAGAAAGATTTAATAAAACTGTAGAAAAACTTAAAGAAATATTCGTTAACATAGGAAATGCTTTAATGCCTGTTTTTGATGTTTTAAGCGATATATTTAAAATTGTAGGACCTATAGTAGGAGTATTTGGTCAAATTATTAGTTTTTTAAGCCCTTTAATTAAAGGATTACTTTACTGGAAAACTCTTATGTTTTCTATTCAAGCAATAAATAAAGCTTATTTAGCTACTAAAACTGCTATTTTTACTGTTGAAGGAAGATCAAACATAGCTAAAAAATTAGGGTTAGTAACTGATAAACAAGCAGCTGCTGCTGTTAAAGCACATAATATGCTTCAAAAAGAAAGTGTAGCTCAATCACGAGCTGCTAATTTCTATAAAAATAAAACTTTAGATACTGTTATTTTAACTAATATTCAGGAAAAACTAGGAAATGCATATCAAAAAATTAAAAATACTTTATCAACTGCCTATTTAGCTACTAAAAATGCTATTATAGGAGTTTTAAATAGTGAATTTCTTATTAATACTAAAAACTTTATAATAGAAAAAGGAAAATTAGCTATTGAAAAACTTCAACTTGGTATAGAAACTGCTATCAATGCAATAAAACGAATAGGACTCCTTATTACTATAAAAGATGCATTTAAAAGTATAGCCAGCGCAGCAATGTCTGCATATGAATCTGCTGCTAAGATTCCTTATATTGGTTGGTTATTAGGAGCAGGAGCGGCTGCCGGAGTTATAGCTTTAGGAGCTTCCCTTATGTCTAAAGGTAATGACATTATGTCACCAGGAGATGGATCATCAGGATATGGTAAACGTACTTTATTTGGACCTGAAGGAGCTATTCAATTAAACAATAAAGATACAGTAATAGCAGGAACAGATTTATTTAAAAAAGGAGATGATGTAATGTCTGCTCCTAAAGGTGCTATATCTGTTTCAAATAAAACTTCACCTAAAAAAGAACCACCTGCTTTTAACGATATGGGAGATAAATTTGATAGGTTAATTGCTGCAGTAAATAAAAGAAATGAAGCAGCCGTGCTAATTCAGTAAAATGTAATATTTATAATAAAATAAATAATTATGGGAATTTTAACTAAATTAACAACTCAAGGATCTGCTTTTACAGCTTATGATGGAGCTACTCCAATAGTCAATCCACTTGCAACACAGCAATCAAAATTACATGCTGATGGAAACCAACCTGGATATTCATTAAATGGTGCTAATACAGGTCAAGTAACTGCTGATTATAATGCTTATCAAGATGGAACACCAAACCAAATTCCACTTCCATCACTGTTAGATATAAATGGAATTATTCCTCCTGTATCACCGGGTGGACAAGGTTTGCCATATTTGAATAATTTACCACAGTAAAATTAATTTAAATGGGTCTTTTACTAAAATTAAATAATGGGGATACCCAACTAAAATCACTTAAATTTGGTAAAGACAGACCAGAAGGGGGAAGTAGTAATCAACCATACATTTCTAAAGGAATTTCTCTTAAAATACAAAATCCATCTTTTTACAATGATTTTGTTTTAAGAGGAGGAATATTAGCCCCAATAGAAGCTGCTGAAGACGTTGCTCGTTTAGCAAAATATTTTGTAGACATTAAAAATCCAAGTGGACTTTTATTTGTTGCAAAACAAAATTTGCTTTCTCGAGTAGGAACAAAAACAGAAGCTTCTAAAGGATTAGGTTATGCTGGGGGTGCTTTGAATGAAGGAGCATATACTCCATTATCTACATTAGCTGAAGCTGGAATAGTATGGGCTGGAGGTCATTTAAATAAACAAGGTTTAGATCCTACAGGGTTAATATCTAATTTATCTATTAACAAATATCAAGATGTTATATCTCAAAACCAACTTACTGGAAGAATAGATATAAACAATAATAGATTAGTTAGACTTGCTACTCTTATACCATCAAATAATGGAGAAAACAATTTTGCTTTTGTTAAAGGATATAATTTAAATCCTACATTAGAAAATAACGTTTTAATTTCTTATGGAGGTGGATCAGATTCAAATTTAGGAATTGGGAAAACTAAAATTAAATTTGCAACCGGAAATGATGGTGTTCCTTTAAAAACATTAATACCTAAACCAAAAGATTATTTAGTTGGAAAACAAGAAATTCAAATAGAACGAACTAAGTTTATAACCCCTATTCAAGCATCTGAACAATACATATATTTAAGTCCTAATGGTGTTACTAATTTTGAAAACTTACCTAACTTTTTAATCACTGATGGAAAAAATTCATACCAATACAATTTTAATTACTCAGTTTATAAAGTAAATAATTCAGGAAATATTACTTTAGAAGTTAGAGATGATATAAAAGATTATCTTTCACAAGGAAAAGACATAAATAAAATAAACCAATCTTTATTTCAATTACCTGTTGGAGCATCATATAAATTTAATTCTATATCTGCTCAACAGATTACAATTACAGCTTCAAATGGAAATAATGGATTAATAAATCCCCAAGGATACATTTCTTACGCATACAATTTTACTCCTGAACAAAACATATATCAATCAGGATCTTTATTACCTGCAATAGGATTTAAAACATATCTTACTAAAGGAACTGTATACCAAACTAATATATCTCCATCAGATATATCATATACTTCTTCTATAAATGAACGTTTACGTGCTGCTGGTATAGGTACAACTCCAGGAGTTGACGGTAATGGAAGACAAATAGTAGTAGATCCTATATATGATCCTGTACTAGGACATGTAGTTGCTGTTGGGGCTAAAGATACAGGGGATACCTCTCCAGGAACTATTTTAGGCCAATATTCCTCAGAAAATACTTTATTTAATGATAACTTAAATGAACCATATACAGTATCTCCAAAACACCATAAAAAAGGATATTTAGCTAACTTAGATAAAAATGCTGGGTATTATTATGATAGTGAAGGGAATTTATCTTATATGTTAAATCAATATCTTAGAGGTATAGCACCTGATTTTAGAGAGACTAGTCGTAAAATTAGAGGATTTAATGATGCTCCTGAAGGAAAGTATACAGTATATGACATGGTTACGACATCCTCAAATTATATAGGGGATGATGCTAAAATAATTGATAAAATATATTACAGTTCAGCTGAAAAACGTAAATCTGCCCCTATTAATAGTGGATATGATTTAATTGATTTTCGCATTGAAATAGTAAACCCAACCTCTCCTTCAGATAGCAGTATGACTCTCAAATTTAGAGCATATATAGATACTATACAAGATTCATTTAATAATGAATGGAGTGCTCAATCTTATATGGGGCGAGGAGAAAAGTTTTATAAATATAATAATTTTACTAGGGATATAAATTTTGGATTTACTATCGTAGCTGATAATGAATCTAATCTTGATACTATGTATTTGCAACTAAATGCATTAGCAGCGTCTATGGCTCCTACATACACAAGTGCAGGATATATGGCTGGTAATTTACATAGATTAACCATAGGTAATTATGTGTACGGGCAGTGGGGAATAATGAATGGGGTTACATATGAAGTTATGGATGAATCTCCTTGGGAAACAAAAGAAGGAAAACAAGCTCCAAAATATATTAAAGTATCCGGGGTTAAGTTTACTCCTATCCATAACTTTAGACCTGAATCTTATTTTAACACTGCAAATAGTTATATTTACCAAAAAATAAAAACCAATGGCTAGATATTCATTTATTTCTATTGTATCAACTCCTGATGGTCCAAGAAGATATATTAATTTAAAATACCCTTCTATTCCTCGTAATTCTCAAGATATCTATGTGTACATTACACAAGGAGATAGATATGATACTTTAGCTCAAACTTACTATAAAAATTCAGATTTATGGTGGATAATTGCTAGAGCTAATACTGATATAACTTCTGCAGATACATTATTTCCTAAAATTGGATCCCAAATAAGAATCCCTAATGCTAATAGGATTCCTATAATTATTAGTGAATATGAAAATATAAATAAAATTTTTCAATTTAAATAGTTAGTTATGCCAAATATAATAGGAGAACCTTTTAAACCATATGTAGCTAGTCAAATAAATATTAGACAAAAAGCTCATGGATCGGGCACTACCCAAAATCCTAGAACCCCAGAATATATTTCATATTTGAATTCTAAAACAGCATGGGTTAAATTAGCTTCAGGTATTTCTATAGATACTGATAGAACAGCAAAAGAAAAAATTAGAGATGGTCTTGCATGGACTACTTTAGCTAAAAATAATGTTTTATTTGGTGGAATTTCTCGACTTGAAGGTGATAAACTAAAACAACGAGGAACATATGCTGATGGATCTAATAATGTTTGGGATTATTATAAAGGAACATATAATGTTTCTGCTAATAAATCTATATCAAATGAAAATACTGGAGATTTTGGTCTTGCTCCTATGCCTGGCATTACAGGAGTAGAAATAAAATGTTTAAATCGTGGTTCAATTAAACGAGCTGAAGTAACATTAAAATGTTATACTCCTGAACAATTTCAAATTATAGATTTGCTTTATTTGAGAATAGGGTATACCATGTTTTTAGAGTGGGGGTGGTCTCCTTATTTAGATAATAAGGGAAATTTAATTTCTGATTATACTACTTTAATTGAAGATACTTCTAGTAATGGATGGTTTTCAGATAAATGGAAAACTAAATCATTTTTAGGATTTCTTCCTGTTATAGAAGGATATAGAAGAGGAAAAAATGGAAATTATGATGGTTTATTGTGTAAAGTAGTTAATTTTAGTTGGACTTTTAATCAAGATGGATCATATGATATTACTTTAAGTCTTATTAGTTTAGGAGATGTAGTAGAATCTTTAAAATTAAATATTCCTCCATCAAAAATTGTAAATGATTTTATTAATCAATCATATGTTCTTTACAATGAAGAAGTTAGTACTGATATAACAATCCTTCCTTCTCCATCAGATAATATTATATCTTCTTATCTTTTTTTACAAAAAATATTTTTAGATAAAGATAACAATAATGAAACTGGTAAAACCAGTGATGAAAGAGCAGATATTGATAACTGTGAAGTATATTCTACTTTAAACGGTAAACGCATTCCATTAGCAGGTTATTTTATTAATCCCCCTAAAGACCAAACTATTGAAGTTTCTCACCCAGTATATGATGAATCTCCTCCATTAAATAGTAAAGAAGAAGCAAAAAATTGGATTAAAACAGCAGGTAACGGAACATATGGTATTTATCCTGAGGTTAATTCAAGTTATGTAGATCCTGACAGTGCTGAAGAGGCATTATCTGATTATAATTACAACTGTTATACAATTGTATATTATGCTGTTTATTTTGACCCAAACACCCTTGAAGGTGGATTTAGTACTTATTTTGTGTATGTAAAATCTTTGCCATCTTTAAATATATCTAATACTAAACAAGCAAAAAATGATGTTTTTTATTTAAATTATAATAATGGTGAAAATGATACTTCATATATAAATGATAGTGGATTTTATATGAGATTTGGACATTTATTACAATTTATTAACGATTTTGCTATTCCTAAAATTAAAGGAACTAACATTCCTTTAGTAAAAATTGATTTTAATCAGTGGTCTAATTATATGTATCATATGCCTTATCAAGTTTCTTTTGATCCTAGAGTATGCATAGTAAAAGGAGGAGAAATTATTGGAAAAAATTCACTAAAAAATTTTTTTCCTACTTTACCTGATTGGAAAAATCCTTCTAAAGGATTTGCTTATCTGATGAATATATATGTTAATCATAATCAAATATTATCTAGTCTTAATTCAAATATTGATGAAAAAGGAAATATAGCTTTATTTGATTTTTTACAAGATATATGTAATGAACTTAATAAAGCTTTAGGAGGTGTAAATAATTTAGAAGTTATTTTAGATGAAGAAATAAATACTATAAAAATAATTGATGGAAGTTATAACCCAAACATTATTAATGATCAATATATTTTAAGACTTTATGGATATGATCCTAAAAAAGAAGAATCAACATTTGTTAAAAATTTTAATTTAAAAACAGAAATTACAAATGATTTTGCTACTATGGCAACTGTTGGTTCTACTGCAGGAGGATATGTTAAAGGAACAGAAAATACTATGTTTTCTAAATGGAACAAAGGCCTTATAGATAGATTTAAAGAAGAACTTATCCCAGGAGACCCAGAATCTATAGCAAATTCAGGATCTGTAGCAGAACCTAATGATGAATTTGTTAAAAATATATGGGAAGAATCTATATCTGCTTTTGGATACGTTAAATTAGATGTTAACGCATATTTTTGGAATGATACTCATACATTTCAAGATACTTGTGGTTTAAGTGATGAAGTAATAGATAAAAATGTAACAATAGCTACTGAATTTTTTAAATATTGTCAATCTGAAATACAAAAACAAGTTCCTAAATATGGGGCTCCGACCCAAGGTTTTATTCCTATCAGCCTTTCAATTACTATGGAAGGAATTTCAGGTATAAAAATATATAACGCTGTAAAAGTAGATACTAAATTTTTACCCCAAAATTATCCAGAAGCTTTAAAATTTATAATTAAAGGAGTTAACCATTCTTTAAAAGAAAACATATGGGAAACTACTATTGAAACTGTAGTAATATCACAAAACGAAGAATAATGGCTCTTATTACAACATATGATCAAGTTTTTCAAATTGTCACTGACCTTATAGGAAATGCAACTAAAACTATAAGCCTACCAAATAACAACCCCCCAGTAAACAATTCAACACCTCCTACAAATGCTGTATCTTCAACAATCCAATCAGCAGTAACTTCTGTTAATTTAAAAGATTTTGAAGTAGTAAATGAAGGGAATGGTCCTGGTTGTCCTCCTCTTAAAGGAAAACTTAAAGGAGAAATAATAACCTCAAAAATTAAAAACGCATATGGAGGTTTTGCAAAAGGTAATAAACAATTTATTAATCGATTAGAAATAGCATATGATAATTTTTTAACCAAAATTAAAACTTTAGATAAACCTCTTGTAGGAGATAGCTATAGATCTTTTTCTACCCAAAAATCAGCTTATGATACCTGGGTAAACGGAGGAAAAAAAGGACCTACAAAAGCTAGCCCATGCAAAGGATATCATGTAGCTGGACAAGCTATAGACCTAAATCAAGGGGGGAAATATACTACTACTTCAGGAAAAACAATTTCATTTTTAACCGATATAACATCTCATGGTATTCTTTATAAAGCTTTATATGACGCCGGATTAAGAAGGGTTTCTAATGAGTGGTGGCATTGGAGTATAGGAGAAACAAATCATGTAATAAACAAAAAATTTGAAGCTCATACTGGTTCTCCTGGAGATGTTAATAATTATACCCAATATTAATAATATATGCCATATTATCCAAAATCTCAAATTAAACCTAATCTTTATACTAATGGGGGAGAATACTATCTTTCTACCACTAATGAAGACTATAAAGGATATTACTATGAACTATCTAATAACCAAAAATATACCGGCAAAACTCCCCAAGATGGTCTTAATATTCTTTTATTAACAACCCTCCCTGACACTTCTGAAATAATACCCCTAGACATAACCTTAAATCAAAACTTTATAGAATCTTTAGAAGATGAACTTATTACAATCCAGTACAATTCTATTCCTAATGTGCAAATCCCAATTAAAAGATCTATTCCAAAGTTTAATTTAACTATACCTACTCAACAAAACTATGATTTAGGAGTATTTACAAGATATTTTTGCAAAAAAAATAATGAAAATATTTATTTAGAAATTGATGAACAAACATATAAATATTTATTTTCTAAAAATAAAAATATAGCTTGGGATTTATATACTCCTATTTACATTTTATGGTACCTTACTGGAGATAAAGATGTTGTTTATAAAGCAAACAAAGGATTAGTTGTTAATATTGAAAATACCCAAAAATGGTATGGGTTTTCTCAATATTTTCAAGGTAAATTCTTAAAATATTACGTGGAATCCTAAAAAATCTTTAGTATCTTCAAAGCATGTATTGGCTTATAGAAGATCCTAAACATATAGAAACAATTTGTCGTATTCGTTATCAAACCGCATATGTTGAAGTAATCCCTACTTCACATAATTTACATCCTGTTGAAAATAGTGTATGTGCTGTATACCTTCGTTTTGAAAGAGATGATAAAGGATATATCATTCCTATAAATCATAGTGAAACAATAAATTCTACAATAGATGATTGTTTAAAAGTATTAAACAGTATAAAAAACATTTACGTAAGGGATAGAAAGGAATTTTTACATTATTTTTGCATTAAGCATTGTTACCAACCCACTCCCTCCCCCCATACGTATATACCACAATTAACAACAGCTCACAATTACATTTACAACAAATACCCAAATATTCAAGATTTAAACACAATAGTACCAATTGTAAAACATTATGAGGTATGTGAACAAAACTACTTAAACTTTAAAGACGAATCAAATCCTTTTTACAACAAAGCAGCATTGGTGTTTAATCAACTAGAACGAGCGGGTATAAAAGTGGATCCTCAATTATTTGAACAGTACTTTGACCAACAAGTAGACGAATTTATATACACACAATATAACCTAAACACATTAACAACAAGACCATCAAATGCTTTTAACAGTATTAATTTTTCAGCCCTAAATAAAGACAATGAAGAAAGAAAATGTTTTATACCCCGCAATCAGAGTTTTATTGAGTTTGATATATCTGCTTACCACCCTACCCTTTTGGCTAATCTTTGTAATTACGACTTTGGTAGTGATGATATCCACTTATCTTTTTCTAAAATGTATGGGGTGGACTATGCAAAAGCAAAAGAGATTACGTTTAAACAACTTTATGGAGGTATATGGAAAGAATACGAAACCTTGGACTTTTTTCAACAAGTAAAAGAATATACAGATAGTTTATGGAAATTATTTAACCTTAATGGATATATTGAGTGTCCTATCTCAGATTATAAATTTGTAAAAAATGATCTGGAAAACATGAATCCGCAAAAGCTTTTAAATTATGTTTTACAGAACTTGGAGACCGCAAATAATGTTCTTATCTTATATGAGATATTTAAGATTTTGCGAGGGAAAAATACTAAACTCGTGTTATATGTGTACGATTCGTTTTTGTTTGATGTGGATGAAAATGAAATGGATGTAATAGAGCAAATAAAACAGGTATTTAAAGATAAAAAATTACAAATTAAAACAAAAATAGGTAAAAACTACCACGAACTTAAATAAAAGTTATGCATAGTACTTTAGAACAACCTTGTCATATGTATGATCAATACGACTATGATCTTACATTTGAAAATTTATTGATGAACAATCGATTATTTTGTACTTTTGCACCATTGAATGAGTTAGAGGCGTTGGTTAGTGCGTTATCTAGTCGTTATACTATCATGTACAATAAAATGTTTGTACTACACATTAAAAGCAATAACGAATACGTTATTACATACAATGTAGATCAAGGAAATGTAAATGATATTCCCGATAACACAATTCTTGTACATAGAAAAAAAGAATCAAACACATTATATACTATCAACGCATTAAACGAGTTGATTAAAAAGTTAAATGGTGGAGTCGTAGACACCCGTTTCCCAGTAAACTGGCAACACTATAGAAATTGTATTTTGTTAACTCAACACAATGAGATTAAGCAATTAAATACAAAGATTTTTAAAATAGTTGAACTATAATTTGGTTATTTAAAAAAAAGTTATTATATTAAACGTTGTAAACAATTTAATTTTAGTTATATTATGAATTTAGATGCAATCAAGAAAAAACTTGAATCAATGCAAAAAACCTCTAATGGTTCAAGTAATAATTCAAGCAATGTTAAGCGATTTAAGCCTACCATTGGAAAACAAACAATCCGTGTTGTACCTTTTAAATACAACAAAGAATTCCCATTTACAGAAATGAAATTTTACTACGGTATCGGAAGCCGTAAAGTAATTGCTTCACCTTTAAACTGGGGTGAAAAAGATCCAATTGCAGAATTTGCAAAACAATTACGTGGAACAAACGACAAAGAAAATTGGCGTTTAGCTAAAAAATTAGATCCGAAAACTCGTATCTATGCTCCTGTAATTGTACGTGGTGAAGAAGCTGAAGGTGTTCAATTATGGGAATTTGGTAAAGAAATTTACGAAGCATTTTTGCAAATGGCTTCTGATGAAGAAGTAGGTGATTTTACAGATATTATGTCTGGACGTGATATTAAAATAACTACAGTAGGGCCTGAAGCTACAGGTACAAAATACAATAAGACAACTATTGCTCCGTCAATGAAAACTTCTCCATTATCTGATGATTCTAAACAAATCGAAAAATGGTTAGAAGAGCAAGAAAATCCAAAAGATTTGTACAAACCACTTCCATTTGATACTATTAAACAAGCACTTCAAGAATGGTTAAATCCTGAAGATGAAGAAGAAACAACAGAGGAAGCAGTTGATGAAGTAAAAGAAGAACCAAAATCAAACTATAGTTTGTCTACTAAACCAGCAGCTAAAAAATCAAAAGCAGATCAATTTGACGATTTGTTTGGTGAAGATGATGATGATGCTCCATTTTAATTAAAATAAACAAGTTATGGCTAAAGGAAGAAAATCGCTTACTGAAGCGGCGGACAAGGAACTAAAATCTGCGTTCAATTTAGATAAATTTAAGGCAAATAAGGGTTTAGCATCAAATGTTAAATTCAAAGAACAAAAGTGGATTCCATTTTCCCCCGCTTTACAGGAAGCATTATCCATTCCAGGTATTCCTATGGGACATAATTCAATGGTTCGAGGTAAAAGTAACACAGGTAAATCAACTATGACTATTGAGGTAGCAGTTAATGCTCAAAAAATGGGAGTATTACCTGTGTTAATCATTACCGAAATGAAACACGATTGGAACCATTGGAAAACAATGGGATTTGAAATTGAAGATGTTGTTGACACTGAAACAGGTGAAATTGTTGATCAAACAGGTTTCTTTATCTATAGAGATAGAAGTACATTAAATTCAATTGAAGATATTGCTGAATTTATTATTGACCTGCTAACAGAACAGAAAAAAGGCAATTTACCATACGATCTACTATTCATTTGGGATTCAGTTGGTTCAATTCCATGTCAAATGTCTATTGAACAAGGGAAAAATAACCCAATGTGGAACGCAGGAGCCATTGCAACTCAATTCGGTAACTTTATTAATCAACAGATTGTAATGTCTCGTAAGGAAAGTTCAAAATACACGAATACCTTGTTTATTGTAAACAAAGTAGGTGTTGCTCCGGCTTTAACTCCTATGTCACAGCCTAGAATGACAAATAAAGGTGGAGATACATTCTATTATGACGTTTCATTGTGTTTGACTTTTGGAAATGTTACAAATGCTGGTACTTCAAAGTTAAATGCTGTTAAAGACAAGAAAAAAGTTGAATTTGCATTGCGTACAAAAATTGCTTGTGATAAAAACCATATCAACGGTATTACTACAATGGGAACTATTGTTTCAACAGTACATGGTTTCATTAAAGATGATCCAAACGCGATTAAAAAATATAAAGATACACATTCACAAGAATGGGCAGATATTTTAGGGAAAGGTAATTATACAGTACAAGAAGACAATAGTGAATGGGACGAAAAAGCACCCACACCTGATTTATTTGAAAACGAAGATTAATAAATGAAAAAAGACCTCTTAAACCTCTTAAACAATATTCAAGAAAACGGAGACGAAACACCCCAATCAGAGCGCTATTTGCTCATAGATGGACTTAACCTTTTTTTTAGAAATTTTAGTGCAATCAATGCAGTCAATTCAAACGGAGTCCATATTGGAGGTTTAGGAGGATTTTTTCGTTCTTTAGGGGCTTTAATCCGCAACATCCAACCAACACAAGTTTATGTAGTGTTTGACGGTGCTGGTTCCTCTAACAATAGAAAAAACATTATACCTGAATATAAATCAAACAGAAATATAACTCGGGTAACTAAACATGAATTATTTGACAGTTTAGAAGAAGAAGATGACTCTAAAGTAGATCAAATTGTTCGAATTATACAGTATCTAAAAACACTACCAGTTAAAACTATATCTTTACCCAGAGTAGAAGCAGATGATATTATCGCTTATTTAAGTTCTGAACTTCCTGTAAAACCAGAAGATAGAGTATTTATAGTATCTAGTGACAAAGATTATTTGCAATTAGTAACTGAAAAAGTAATTGTGTATCGTCCAATTGAAAAAGAATACTATACAACTGACACTGTAAAAGAAAAATTTAATGTACCCCCACACAATTTTTTGTTATACAAACTGTTGATGGGTGATAATTCTGATGGAATTACAGGTATTAAAGGATTAGGACCTAAAGGTTTGTTTAAAAGATTTCCTGAATTAGCTGAACGTAATTTATCGTTTGATGATTTGATAGATATTGCTGAAGCTAAATTAAAAGAACATATTGTGTATGCAAGAGTATTACATGATGTTCCTTTGTTAGAAGACAAACATAGAGTTATGAATTTATCTAATCCTATGATAAGCGATACAGATAAAATGTTTATAGACAAATTTATTGAAAATACTCACCTTCAATTTTTTCCTAGTACATTTGTTGAAATGTGTAACGAAGATCAAATTGGGAATTTAATCCGAAACACTGAGTTTTGGGTTCAAGATATTTTTAAATATTTGTTGGAAAACAAATAAAAAGTTATTAAATTTAATAAAAGTTATAAAATGACCTTACAATCAATTGATGAATACGGACCATCGTTTCAAATGAAAGTTATATCTTCTTTATTAACACATAAAGAATTTTTACAAAATATAAACGATGTATTAAGCGATGAATATTTTAGTAATCCGGCTCATAAATGGGTTATAAATGAAATTTTAAAGTACTACGAAAAGTACCATACTACCATTTCAATGGATATTTTAAAAGTTGAAATGAAAAAATTGGAAAATGAAGTACTTAAAGTATCTGTAAAAGAACAATTACGAGAAGCTTATAGAGCTGACTTAGAAGATTTACAGTACGTACAAGAAGAATTTTCTACATTTTGTAAAAACCAACAACTTAAAAAAGCACTGTTAAGCAGTGTTGACTTGCTAAAAGCAGGTGACTACGACTCAATCAAATATATGATTGAATCAGCAATGAAAGCAGGTGCTGATAAAAACATTGGACACGAATATAAAAAAGATACTGAATCACGTTATCGTGAAGATCATAGAACAATAGTACCTACTCCTTGGCCTGAAATTAATGAACTAGTTCAAGGTGGTTTAGGTAACGGAGATTTAGGTTTAATTTTTGGTAATCCTGGAGGAGGTAAATCTTGGACACTAGTTGCTTTAGGTGGTTATGCTGTAAAAATGGGATACAATGTTATCCACTACACTTTAGAATTAAGTGAAGCATATACTGGAAGACGATATGACGCTTTCTTTACTGGTGTACCTGTAGATCAATTAGAAAAACATAAAAATAACGTAGAAGCATCAACTTCTGACTTACCAGGTGAATTGATTATCCGTGAATTTCCAATGGGAAAAACCACAATTTCTACAATAGAAGCACATATAAATAAAGTAAAAGATCTAGGAATTACTCCAGATCTTATCATTATAGATTATATTGATCTTCTTTCTTCAAGACGAAAAAGAGGTGACCGTAAGGAAGAAATTGATGATATTTATACAAGCACCAAGGGATTAGCTCGCGAATTAAACATACCAATTTGGTCAGTTTCGCAAGTAAATCGCGCAGGAGCCAAGGATGATGTTATTGAGGGCGATAAAGCCGCGGGAAGTTACGACAAAATGATGATAACTGACCTTTCAATATCATTATCAAGGAAAAAAGAAGATAAAGTTAACGGAACAGGAAGACTTCATATTATGAAAAATAGATATGGGATGGATGGACTTACCTTCCAAGTTGAAGTTGACACTTCAACCGGTAGAATTAAAGTAGGAAACCACTATGATGAAGAAACTGATGCTCCAAAAAAGATGTCAAATGAGGAATATGAAGACCTTGACAGAAAAATGCTAGCAAGTAAATTTTTTGAACTAAACACATGATAACTGAACCACGCAATTTTTATAAGCCGTTTGAATATCAAACCGCATTTGATTTTTACAAAGATCAACACCGAGCACACTGGCTGGCTGATGAAGTACCATTAGCTTCAGATTTAAATGATTGGAAACTTAAATTAAATGATTCTGAACGAAATTTAATTGGAAACATTTTAAAGTCATTTGCTCAAACAGAAGTACACGTAAACGACTATTGGTCAACAAAAGTATCTATATGGTTTCCAAAACCTGAAGTACAAGCAATGGCTCGCGTATTTGCTGATTTTGAAAGTATTCATGCTGAAGCATATGCTCGTTTAAATGAAGAGCTTGGTTTAGATGATTTTCAAGCATTTTTAGAAGATGAAGAAGCTAAAGCAAAAATTGATCGTTTAGTTGAAACACCTGGAGAAACATTACATGAAAAAGCACTTTCACTAGCTATATTTTCTGCATTTACTGAAGGTGTAAATTTATTTTCTTCATTTGCTGTTTTGATGTCGTTTCAACTTCGTAATTTGATGAAAGGAACAGGCCAAATTGTTGAATGGAGTGTTAGAGATGAATCTTTACATTCAAAAGCAGGATGTTGGTTATTTAGAACATTAGTTAGTGAAAACCCTGATTTAGATGGACACCAATTAATGGGTAAAATTTATAAAGCATGTGAAACTTCAGTTAACTTAGAATTTGACTTTATAGACAAAGCATTTGAAATGGGTAATATTGAAGGTTTATCAAAAGATCAATTAAAAAACTTTATTAAAGCACGTGCAAACGAAAAATTAAACGAATTAGGTTATAGTCCACTTTACAATGATGTAGATCCTAATTTAATGAGAGAAATGGAATGGTTTAACCATCTAACAAGCGGAAAAACACATCAAGATTTTTTCGCAAACCGAGTAACAGATTATTCAAAATCAACTGCTGATTGGAGCGATTTATAAAATTATAACTTATGATAAAATTAATTGATTTATTAAACGAAAATAATAAAAATTCTGATTTGAATAAATTGTTAGATTATTTAAATAAATATGATATTCCAATAAATAATGATTCTAAAATTATTAGCCCATATGGAAGATTAAAAATTAACTCAGATAAAGTATATGACTTTGGAGGCTCAGAATACCCAATCCCAAATTCAGTAGTAGTAGATATAGAAGAACCAGAAGAAAATAATGAATTTATAGAACAAGATCTTGAAAATGAATTTAGTTTACCCCCTAAAGACTATATAAACTTATCTAGTGTTATTCATTTTATTAATAACAAAGGTAATCTTGTAAAAAGTATAAATAATTCTTTAAAGCCTGGGGGGTTTTTAATATTAAAAACATCATTAAATCAAATTAAAAAAATTCTCCCATATCTTTCTAACTATACCCCAATAGAGGCCCAAATAGATAAAGAAGAAATTTTAGGATCTGAAGATGACCCAGATGCTATAACAATAGTATTTCAAAAATAACAAACAAAATAAATGAGCATACAAGTAGATACAACAAATTGGATTAAGGGTAAAAATTACCCTACTTGGTTTAACGAAGTTGGTTTATCAATGATTTCAAAAGGGTATTTGTTACCTGATGAAGATGTTTTTGACGCATTTAAACGAGTATCTAAAGCAGCTGCTCGTCGACTAAAACGTAAAGATTTACAACCATTCTTTTATGAAGCAATGGTAAAAAATTGGTTATGTTTAGCTTCACCTGTACTTTCAAATTTAGGTACAGAACGTGGAATGCCTATTTCATGTTTTGGAATCGATACAGACGATTCAATTGAAGGAATTGCTTTAGCCAACTCAGAATTGATGCGTTTATCATCTCAAGGTGGAGGTGTAGGTATTGGTGTATCTCGAATTAGAGGACGTGGTAAACCCATTAAAGATAATGGAACTTCTGAAGGTGTAGTTCCGTGGATTAAAATTTACGATTCAACTATTTTAGCAACTAACCAAGGTTCAGTTAGACGTGGAGCAGCATCTGTTAATCTTAGTATCAATCACCCTGACATTGAAGAGTTTTTAATGATTCGTCGTCCAAAAGGAGATGTTAATCGCCAATGTTTAAACATGCATCAATGTATAGTAATTGATGATGAATTTATGAATAAAGTTGAAGAACGTGACCCTAAAGCACTTAAATTATGGGGTGAAATTTTAAAAACGCGTTTAGAAACAGGTGAACCTTATATCATGTTTGAGGATAATGTAAACAATGCAAATCCTGAAGCATATAAAAAGAACAATTTACATGTTTCGATGACAAACATTTGTTCTGAAATTTCATTATACACAGATGAACTACATTCATTTATTTGTTGTTTATCTTCTCTTAATTTAGCAAGATGGGATGAATGGAAAGAATACACATTTGAAAATGGTATGACTTTACCTGAATTAACTTGTTGGTTTTTAGAAGGTGTATTACAAGAATTTATTGATCGCTCAAAAAACATCCGTTTTATGGAAAACACCTACCGCTCAGCATCTAAAGGTAGAGCAATTGGTATTGGTGTTTTAGGATGGCATACATTTTTACAAGAAAAAGGAATACCGTTTGCGGGATTGCAAGCAAACTCCTACACACGAGTTATGTTTAATTTTATTGAAAAAGAAGCACTAAAGGCTTCCCGCGCCCAAGCTGAATTATATGGAGAACCTGAATGGTGTAAAGGTACCGGACTGCGCCACACCCATCATTTAGCAATTGCCCCAACAGTTTCTAATGCCCATATTTCAGGAGGTGTTTCACCTTCAATTGAACCAATCCCAGCAAACGTATTCAATTTAAAAACAGCTAAAGGTACATTTATCAAACGTAATCCAACACTTGAAAAATTACTTAAAGAAAAAGGATATAATATCGATAGTGTTTGGGACCAAATAGCTAAAGACAAAGGTTCAGTAATGGGATTACCTGATTATATTTTAACACCTGAAGAAAAAGAAATTTTCTTAACATTCAAAGAAATCAACCCATATGAAATTGTTCGCCAAAATGGTATTCGTCAAAAATATGTTGACCAAGCAATTTCATTAAATTTAACTTTTGACCCATCTGATTCACCAAAATATATTAGTGACGTACATAAATTAGCATGGAAAGAAGGTATTAAAACTTTATACTACATGCGATCTGAAAGCATCTTAAGAGGAGATGCAATTCAACGAGATGATTCTTGTATTAGTTGCGAAGGTTAAACATATGTATAACAAAAGAATGAAAAAAACGTTATCAACTTTTAGAAAAAACTATTGGGAACCTACACCAAAAAAATGGAGAAAAATAGGTGACACCTTATTAGCATTATCTTCAGTACTTGCAGTTGGTGGATTATGGCAATTTGATAATCTTAAAGATATTTTTACAGCATTTGAGATTAAATCAATGATTGTTACTTCTATTATTTTAGGTGTTTTAGGTAAATTTTTAACAAACTTTTTTAAAGAAGAAGAAATTAAAAACGATTAATATGAGCTACGATTGGTTAAAAGAAGAAAAATCCCCAAAGCTTTTAGTAGAAGCAGTAAAACACATGGGAGTTAAAGAAATTGTAGGTAAAGAACATAACCCTGTAATTATGGGTTGGGCAAAAGAATTAGGTTTATCTAAAACTTACACAGCTGATGAAATTCCTTGGTGTGGGTTATTTGTAGCATATTGTGCTCACACTGCTGGTTTACAAGTAGTAGATAAACCATTATGGGCTTTATCTTGGGCTAATTATGGTACTAAGGCTAACGAACCTATGTTAGGTGATATCCTTACTTTTAAAAGAGATGGTGGAGGTCATGTTGGAATCTATGTAGGAGAAGATCATGATTGTTATCATGTATTAGGTGGAAATCAAGGCAATGCTGTAAGTGTATCTAGAATTGTTAAATCTAGATTATATCAAGCAAGAAGAACAGCATGGAAAATATCCCAACCAGATAACGTAAAAAAAGTATTTTTAGAAGCAAAAGGAACTATTACTACAAACGAACAATAAATAATTAATCAATAAAACAAAATAAAATGACAAAAGAACAAATTTTAGGAATCGCTCGCCATACTTTAACTTTTATAGGTGGTATTTTAGTTATGAAAGGAATCCTTGATGAAGCCACTTGGACTGAAATCTCAGGTAGTGCCCTTACATTAGCTGGTGTTATATGGTCAGTAATTGATAAAAACAAAAAGTAATTAATTTTTTAAAAAATGTTTGGAGCTCTATTAAGAGCTCCTTATTTTTTCTGCATGAAACAAAAATTTTTACCTTGGTTCTTGCTGTTTTGTGCAATTGGCCTTTCAACTACAGCAGCTTATTATAGTGTAATAGGTTTATCTATAGTATTTGCAGGTGTAGCTATACCTGTAATTGTAATGGGATCGTTTTTAGAAATATCTAAAATAGCTATTGCAACTTACCTTCATAATGCTTGGAAAAAAACACATACACTTTTAAAAGTATATTTAACTTTAGCACTTATAGTTTTATCTTTAATCACTTCAATTGGAATCTATGGACTATTAAGTACCGGATTTCAAGAAAATATTGCTAAACTTGAAATTGGAGGAAAACAAATCCAAAATATAGAAGTTAAAAAACAGAGATTTAAAGAAATTAAATCTGAATTAGAAAAAGAAAAAACAATTTTAGACAAAGATATATCCCAGTTACGAAATGCTTTATCTACAAATACAACAACCCAATCAGTAGATAAAAAAACAGGTCAAGTAATTACCAAAGCAAATAATGCTAACCGTAAATCATTTGAAACTCAACTTTTTACAGCACAAACTAATAAAGATAAAATATCTAACAAAATAGACGCGTTAAATGATTCAATTACTAACCTAGATATTAAAGTTTTAGATATGGAAGCTAAAGCAAGTAAAGGTAATGAATTAGGTGCTATACAATATGTAAGTGAAATTACAGGAGCGGACGTAAAAACGGTAGCAAATTGGTTCATATTCATGTTAATTTTTGTTTTTGATCCACTAGCCATAACCCTTGTTATAGCTACAAACCAAGCGTTTGATCGCGTTAAACCTAAAATAAACATTTATGGTGAACCAAAACCTATTGAACCTGAACCTATTGAACCTGAACCTGTAATAGAACCTATAGTAGAACCAATCGTAGAACCTAAACCTATAGTAAACCCTAATACTAATATAGAAAGACAAAATGTTTTACAGGAAATTCAAAAAGTAGAAAATTCAAACATTGCTAGTAAAAAAAAGGGAATAGTTTTATTAAATTTATACAACAAGTTATCTTCTTTAAGTGATGATAACACCAAAACATATTGATATTTATAATATGAAATGGAGCCACTATTAAATAATACCCCTATCAAGTGGGTTCAGGTTACTGACCCTTCTACTGGAAGAGTATATTATACTCCTGATTCGTATGTTTATACATTTAATGATAATCAGTCTTTTACAAATTTAGAAGATATAAATGTAGGAAACACTATTATATCCGCTTCTGTATTTTTAGGGACATCAGATTTTTTACCATATATAGAGTTTTATAAAGGAGATAAAAGTACATTTACCGCTTCTCTTGATGTGATAGTTTCAACTGCTTCATATGCTTTAAATGCTGAAAGTGCTTCATATTCTTTAAGTGCTTCATATGTTGAAATTGCTCAAACATCATCTTATATAAATGGAGGAGAATTTTAATGTCAACAAGAATACCTTTTCAATGGAACACAGCAAACTTTAATTGGAATGCAATAAATCCAACTGATGGAAAAATATATCCACCAAACGAAATAGTAACTGGAACAAATTTATGGAATGATTGCGCTTTAATTATTGAAATAATTGGAGCAATGCAAGGAGGTAAAGCTCCTGATGACTATTTAAACCAAAACCCTGAAAAGAAAAAACAATTTATCAAATTACTTTGCACAATCCAGGGAAAAGAGTATAAAGAAACTAAAGAAGTACATAAAACCAAAATATTTATACGAGATGTAAAACTAGTTGCTAAAGAAGTACTAGGAATAGACGTAAAAATTGATATATAATGTATACACTATACACAGACAAACAAGAACTTTTTGAATGT
>Ga0214917_10001167_pt1 | contig 34158 bp, 23 predicted proteins | sample LL_1208_BB_MetaG_FD_177983 | JGI IMG/M metagenome (GOLD analysis project Ga0214917, IMG submission 177983) | Freshwater microbial communities from Lake Lanier, Atlanta, Georgia, United States - LL_1208_BB | ecosystem: Environmental > Aquatic > Freshwater > Lake | place: USA: Georgia | collected... | reverse complement strand
CACGTCGTTGCCGATGTCGGTGTCGAAGATGATGTCGACCGGGGCGGGCGGGGGGGCCGCGGGGGCGGCCGCGACGGGCGGTGACGACCATGAAGGCGTCGCCAGCGCGAGCAGCATCGGCAGGAGGGGACATCGGGATCGGCGTCGAGACGGCATCGTGGCTTCTCCAGCGTGCGACCGGTTGATCGTACACCGGCACGGAGCCTTCGGCAGGCGGGCGAGGGTCCGACGACTCGACAGGAGTCGCGTGGCCAGGCGTGAGAGCTGCAGGCCCACGCGACGCGAGCCCGAAGCGACCTTCGCTACGACGGAGTTGCGACAGCCGCGCGATCGCGCATCGCCTTCTGCGGTTCGGGCTGTTCCGGTTCGGCGGGAGGCGATGTTTCCGCCTCCGGTGGCACCGGAAAGGCCCGTGCGGGATCGAGGCCGACCGCCTCGGCGTGGGTCACGAGCGTTGGACCGATGCGGGCCCACGAGCGATTCCGCAGCGTCTCCGGGGCCCATGCCCAGATTCTTGCCCGCACGAGCACGGGCGTCGATTCCTGCTTCATCGCACTCTCGAACGACGCGCTGACGAGCTCGGGGAAGGGGGGGAGCGCGCCCTCCTTCGAGACATGCACGGTGCCCGGGGCGCTCGCGCCGTAGCGGCGGTCGTAGACCGAGTAGGCGAGCTTCACGAAGCGGTTGAACGTGTCGAGCCGCCCCTTCGCCAGTCCGTCCGCCATGGCCCGCTGGATCATCGCGTCGAGGAACTGCCGCGTGTTCGAGACGTCGATCTCCATGACCTCGCCGAGCCGCACGGCGAGGAAGCCCTCGAGACCCTCGGAATACATCGGCTGGTCGCCGCGGCCCGAGTCCTCCGCGATCTGTCGCAGCTTGCCGAAGCAGCCGGCGGCCTGCGCCTCGTCGCCGTAGAGATACGAGAAGACGACCGCCTGCTGGAGGAACGACTCGTAGCCGCGCACAAGATCATTTTCCGTGGCCCGGCCGAATTCGCCGGCCGAGACACCCTCGTCCGAGGCGATGAGCTCGAGCGCATCGCGAATGCCCCGCTCGTACCCATCGATGAACCGAGGGTCGGGCAGTATGTCGATGCGGTCGGCGAGCGGGTCGAACTCCACGCGCCCACTCCGCATGAGATACTGGAGATTCCCGAGCCGCGTACGAATGATCGTGAGTTCGTTGGTGCTCTCTCGACGAAGCGCTTCATGTGCCAGGACGATGCCGCGTTCCGACCAATAGATACCGTGGGCATGCGGATGGGCCCAGTCGAGGGGACCGAATCGCTCCATCTGCTCGAGCATGAAGGCCGGCTCCATCCGGTAGCGGTCGCGCAGCACCTGCTTCTGGACGGCGGGCAGGATCTTGTCGAACACGGCCACCGCGAGCCGGCGATCCGCGAGCAGGGCGTTCACGAGCGGCTTGTTGGTGCCCGTCGGCAGAACGCGGCCGACCCGCAACTGGGCGTCCACGGATCCGGTGTACATGAGGGCCCGGCCGAGCATCCGCACCAACGCCTCGTCGGGCTTCGTCCCTTGCTCGTCGAGCAGGGTGAGGGCGTCGCGCACGTCGTGGTCGTTTCGCAGCAGTTCAAGGTCCTCTGCCGCGTCGGCGATGAGGCGAAACCGGTCGATCGCTTCGGCCGTCGTTCGGCCGCTGGTCGTGTCGCCGAGCAGTTCGCGAAATTCGCGGGCCAGCCGAGCCTTGTAATACGAGTGCTCGCGATCAACCTTGCCGCCGACCTTGTGGAAGAAGATCCACGCGAGCTCCATCGGCAGATTGGCGTCGGCGGGGTTGAGCGGCATGCCGTGATCTCGCAGGAGCGCGACACCACGGTTGATCCATCCCCAGCGTTCGGCGGCATTCGGCGTGGAGACGGAGATGTTGTAGGCCATGTTCCAGGCTTGGAATGACCACACTTTTGGGAACCGCGGCTGGAGCGCCGTGATCCACTGCGCGAGGGTCTGCGCCTCGAAAAACTCGCCGGAATCCTGGAGCGCGTCGGCCCGAGCCCAGAGTACGTCCACCGCCAGGCCGCGGAATGTGCCGAGGGCCGCCGTCGCCAGCGCCACGTGCGGCGGCATCCCCTGCGTACCCTCCATCGACACGACCAGCTGCAGTTCCTGGCGTTGCCGCGCGAGCTGGCGGGCTGAGACCCCAGCCCCGACCAGGCAGGCCACCAGCGTGACGGCGGCGACGATCTCGGCGAGTCGGTCGTTCATGGCGGTCGTGGAGTGACGGCGGACAGAGTTCGGGGGTAGCTCAGGTGTTGGGCCGCACGAGGTCGCGGCGGTCGAAGACGAGCCAACCCAAGATGCCGAGCAGCAGCGGGTAGGCCAGGCCGATCGTCGCGAAGCAGGTGAGCACCGCGCGGGCGGGCACGTCGAGGCCGGTGGCGAGGCTGCCCACGGCGTCGTAGTCACTGAAGGCCGGCAGCACGCGCAGCGTGACATCGGTGACGAATCCAAGCAGCATCCGGCCCGCCTCGTAGAAGCGGAACTGGAGCGCGAGGTCCAGCGACTCCCGCAGTCGTTCGAGCACCGACGCCAGGAACGACTCGGCCACGACGTTGTAGATGCCCAGCGCGTCGCGAAGGAAACCGCCGCCCAGCGCCCCGAAATAGATCACGAGCGAGAGCAGTACCGCGGTCGGAAAGCCGAGCATCGCCGCGGCCGCCACGCCCGCCGCCGCCACGAGCGCGAGCTTGCACCACATCACGGCGAGGCAGCGGAGCAGGTTGCCCTCGAAGCCCCCGGTGCGGTACAGAAGCCGCAGACCGTCGCCCGGCGGGAGTTGGATCTCGGTGGGACGCGTCTCGCCGGCGGGCACGAGGTTGCGGTTGGCGAACGTGATTTTGAGCGTCCCCGTATCGTCGATGAACTCGGTGGGCAGATCGAGCACGCTCACGGAGAGGCTCGGGAGCGTCTGCTCCTGGTGCACGCCCTCGACCATCGGCCAAGGCCGGCCGTTGAGCCAGAGCGCGAACCGCACATCGGCCAGATCGATGTCCACGTTGTTGACCCGGGGCTTGAGCTGCAGCTGCACCGTGGGGGCATCCTTCGCGCCCACGAGGTCGCCGAAGACGAACGTGGAGACCATGTCGGGCGTGATGGTGTGCCATGCCCAGGCGAACTCGGAACGGACGCGACCGCGGGCCGCGGCGGGGTTGCGGGAGAACCCGTCGGGATCGTCCTGTTCGAGCTGGCGGATCGCCGCGACGATCGCCGCCTCGTACTCCTCCGGCCGGTCATGGGCCGGCGCGACTGCGGCCCGGGCGGTGAGCACCTGCCGATCGACGGCGTCGCGGTCGGCCTGATCGGTGGCCTGCGTGCGGGCGAGCACCCCCACGAACGTCGCGGTACCCGCCCCGGCCAGCGCGACCAGCAGCAGATTGAAGAGCACGATCCCGAGCCACTTCCCCGCGAGGTATTCCCAACGGTGCAGCGGCTTGGCGAGCGTGGTGTGGATCCGGCTGCTCTCGATGTCGCCACAGATGCTGCCGCAGGCGAGGAAGATCGTCAGCAGCGAGAGGATGAGTCCCGTGCCCCCGAGCGCCCACGCCAGGAGAAACTGCACGCGGTACTGGAGCCGCTCGTCGTGATCGAGCACGAGCGGCAGCGTGGGAATGAGGAGCATGAGTAGCACGAGCAGCACGAGTGCCGCCCGCATGCGCACCGCCTCGTCGATGACCGCCCGGGCCACGCCGGCGATGCCGGTCGAGCCCGCGAGCAGGGCCCGGATGGCGGCCAGGCCGAGGACGCAGGCCACGGCCATGCCCGTCACGCCCGTGAGTCCGGTCGCGGCCATGAGCCAGCCGGCCCGCACGAAAGCCCAGATCACGACCGCGGCCCCCACCGCGGCGGCCGCCGTGATGATCTTCCAGCGGTGCGGGCCGGAGAGCCAGTTTCGGACGACCTGAGTCACGTCCATGTGCGGCGACTCCCCGTGTCTCTCAGGACCGCTTCACGAGGCTGTCGAGCAGGCCCGCATCGACCTCGGCATGAGGCACCGCCTGGCATGGCTCGCCGTCGCGGTCATCAGCGGCGTCGCCGGCCTGCGCCGGGGCGACTCGTACGACGGCCTCCCCGAGGACGGCGTGCGCGTCGGTGTCGCCCCGCAGGAAGTCGGCCACCCGGCCACCCGAACGCGCACCGCTCGTCTGGAGCCCTTCCGCACGGGCCCGTTCGACGATCTCCAGAAAGAGCGATTCCATCCGCCGCCGCGGCCGCTCGACGTCGCAGTGATCGATGCCGTGCCGGGCAAGCACGCCGCGGATCTCGGCGAGCACACCCTCCGACAGCGCGTCGGTCTGGATCGTCGTGAGGGCCTCCTGCACGAGCAGGTCATCGCAGGTGCCCTCTGCCCGCACGCGGCCACCGAACATGATCGCCACGCGGTCGCAGAGATCCTCGACGTCGGAGAGCTGGTGCGTGCAGAGGAGCACCGTCTTCCCGCGGCGGCCGAGGCCGGCGATGAGGTCCTTGATCTGCCGGGCAGCGACCGGGTCCATGCCGCTGGTGGGCTCGTCGAGAATCAGCAGCTGCGGGTCGTTGATCAGTGCCTGCGCGAGCCCGACCCGTCGCTGCATGCCCTTGGAAAACTCGCCGACGGGCCGGTGCTCCACCGCCTCGAGGCCCACCATCTCGAGGAGGCGGTCGGTGCGTTCGGCCCGCACGGCCCGCGGCAGCCGGAAGAGCCGGCCGTAGAAGTCGAGCGTCTCGCGGGCCGAGAGAAAGCGGTAGAGGTAGCTCTCCTCGGGAAGGTAGCCCAGGTGCCGTTTGGAGGCCACGTCGCGCGGCCGCCGGCCGAGCACCGCGATCCGGCCGCTCGTCGGCGCGAGCAGGCCGAGGAGCATCTTGATGGTGGTGCTTTTTCCCGAGCCATTGGGCCCGAGCAGCCCGTAGATCTGCCCGCGACGAACTTCCAGATCGACGTTTTCAACGGCCCTCACCCGCGGCCGCATCCAGAAGTCGCGGAAGGTCTTCGTAAGCCCCACGCACTTGATGTCGATGCCCTCGGCGGCGTTCATCGGCGATTCCCCGCCTTGAAGTCTCGCTGCTGATCCTTGAGAGCCTTCACCTGCTGCTTCTGCCGCTCCTGCTGGATCGCCGGGTCGCGGTTGAGTTCGAGTTCCAGCCTGCCCGGCACGGTGTAGAAGGTCTCCACGTCGCCGGTGAGAATTCGCTCGCGGGCATCCTCCCAGAGCCGCGAGAGGATGATCCGCGGCGTCTGCTCGTACTGCGGCAGGAGCCGTGTGAACGTCTCGGCGTCGGCCTTCACCCGCTCCACCACCTGCGTGCGGTAGGTCTTCGCGCCGTTGATCGCCTGGGCCACCTCGCCGCCGATCGGCACCGTGCCCACGCGGAGTTCGCCCAAGGCCGTGTCGATGGCCCGTTCGGCCTCCCCGGCGCTCTCCGGGGTACCCGCCTCGGAGGCCCGCTCGTAGCGGTCGAGCAGTTCGACCACCGCATCTGCCCCCTCGCCGGCCGCTTCGCCGAGGATCCGGGCCCGGTCCTGCCAGGCGGAGACGATCCGCTGGGAGCGGTCGGTCTCGGCGGTGGTCACCGCGTCGAAGGCCCCCATCACGCTCACCGGCGCCGACACCTGATCGAGCGCCAATTGCTCGATCGTGAGCCCCGTCGCCATGTCGGTGAGTTGCCGCTGCGCGACGGCCGTGGCCGTCTCGCGGTTGACAACCCCCTTGAGCAGGTCGTCCGCCGGCCATTGCGCGAGGGCCTGCACGATCCCCTGCTGCATCGCGCACCGCGCGAGATCCGCGGCGAGCGACTTGTCGCCGACGTTCGTCACGTACGCCACCGGATCGGTGACCTTGTAGGTGACGGTCCAGCGGGCGTGGGCGATGTTCATGTCGCCGGTCAGGAGCGACCCGTCGCGGAGCGGGTCGAGGGGGCCGGCACGGGAATTCCTGATCTGGTCTCGGGTGCGGCCGCGGTCGTTCGAACCGGTCTCGTACCAAAACTCACGGTCGAGCGCGAGCGTCATCGGCCTCGTGTCGACCTTGATCACCTGCTCGATCGGGAAGGGGGCGGCGAGGTAGGTGCCCCGTTCGAGCACGCGTTCCCCGGGGCCGCCAACATAGTCGCCGAACCGCAGGCGCAGGGCGACCTCGTTGGAGCCCACGCTGAAGGTGCCGCTGAGCGCATACGCCACGAGCAACAGGAGCATCACCACCTTGAGGATGCCGAAACTCACGCGCAGGGCTTCGGCGAGCGACTGCTGCGCGGGATCCTTCGTCGGGTCGCCGCCGGGCTCTCCGGAAGGCGCGTGCGTGCTCGGGAGCGGCGTCATGGCTGTCCCTTCACCATGCCGTCGCGGGCTACCGTGCCGCCGACGGCGGCCGCCGTGCCGAGCGGCAGATTTTGGCCCGGATCACGATTGAACCAGTCGAGGATGCCAAGGGTGTCGGCCGAGAGCACGAACGTGGTGTTGTGGTCGAGCATCTTCCCGAGCGCCTCGATCTTGCGGAGGAAGATCGCGAACTCCTCGTTGCGGGCGAACTGGCCGTATTCGGCGGCCGCCTCCCGGTCGCCCTGCGAGCGGATCGTCTGGGCCCGCCGCTCGGCGAAGGCCAGGATTCGGTCGCGGGCGCTCTGGGCCTCGCTGCGGATCGCCGAGGCCTGGGCCTGCCCCTCCTGCAGGGCGTTTTCCGCGAGCCGCTCGCGGGTCTTGATCATCGTGTCGAAGATCTTTTCGGTCGTCGCCTCGGGCAGCACGATCTTGTAGAGTCCCACGCTTTCGACCTTGAGGCCGTAACCCGACTGGGCGAGCGACGCGTCGAGGGCCTCCTTCGCCTCCGCCTCGATCGTCGCGAGCTTGAGCCGGTCGCGATCGAGGTTCACGAGCTCGTCGAGCCGGTAGCGGCTGATCACGCCACGGATCTCCCGCAGGCGGCTGGCGAGCTGCCGCGACGCCTCGGCCGGATCCTTGAGCGTGACGTAGAAGTCGAGCGGGTTCTCGATCCGCCACGTGAGATACGTGCGGACGATCACGCTCTTGCCGTCGGCCGTCTGGAGCTCCTCGATGCGGTCCTCGAGCAGCTGCAGCCGCTTGGAATAGTGCGTGACCTTGTTGATCGGCCAGGGTAGCCGCCATTTGAGGCCCGGCGTGGACTGCACGCTCGTCTCGTCGGCCTTGTCGAACGTCGTCCGCACCGCCACCTGGTCGTAGCGGACCCGGTAGCAGAACATGTGCGCCAAGAGCACAGCGCCGATCACCACACCGACGAGGATCGTGAACGAGTTTTTCATGGGAGTTCGCGGGATGGGGAATATCGTGTCGCGTGAGGCGTTCCGGCCGGCTCATTGGCCCAGCAGCGTGTCGATCGCGGAGGCGGAGTCGTTGAAGTCCATGCGGAGGACGGGCAGGTCGCCGTGGTCGCCGGCGACGACGAACTTGCGGCGGCGGCCGAGGCCCTCGGCGAGCACGTCGAGAAACCGGCGGGTGCGGTAGTAGGCCGGGGCCTGCTCGTAGGCGAGCAGTTCGCCCGCGAAGCGTTCCTGGGCGCTGCGTTCGCCGACCGACCGCGTCCAGCGGTAGCCTCGCGCCGCATGGACGAGCTCCGCCGCCTCGCCGCGGGCCTCGCCGAGGAGCGCTTCGATGTCGAGCTCCTTGGCGACTACCTGCCGGCGGGCCTCGTCGTCCGCGGGAGCGGGGCTGGCCGACCGCAGGGCGTCGAGCTCCAGGATGGCGGCGTTGATCCGCCTGGCATGGTCGACCGAGCCGGCCACCTTCGCCAGCGTGACGACCGCGTCGCGGCGACCCTTCTGGAGGAGCGATTCCCGCTCCTGCTGGGCGCCGATCTGCTGATGGAACGCGCGGGCCACCGGGCCACCCGGCGGCTTGAGCGCCGTGATCGACACGCCGACCACGTCGAGACCCAGGCCGAGGCCGTCGGCCCGCGCCTGGATGACCTCCTCGAGCACGCGGCCCCCCTCGGTGCGGCCCGCGGTGAGCAGATGATCGAGGTCGTGGCTGGCGAAGTAGCGGCCGGCCTCCTGCTGCGTGATCGCCTCGAGGGCCTCGCGTGGGGCGAGCGACCCGGCGAGAAAGCCGAGCAGGTCCCGCACACGATACTGCACGACCACGTCGGCTGCCACGAGCGCGAGGCCGCCTCCGGCCGACCGCGTGTCCAGGGCCGTGGGAAAATACTCCATGCCGAGCTTGGCGAGGTTGTCGTCGGCGGTGGTCCAGAGGATCGCCTCGTCGTCGCGGCCGCGGCGGATGGGGTCGCTCGACACGGTGATTTCGAGCACCTTCCCCACGGGATAGGTGTCGGCCGTCTCGATCGGCCAGGGGAGCTTGACGTGGAGCCCCGGCGGCAAGGCACCGCCGCGGATCGCCCCGAACCGCGTCACCACGCCCTCCTCGTCGGGCCCCACGATCACGAGCGTCGACAGGGCGGCGAGCACGAGGCCGGCGAGGAGCGTCAGCGGCGTGACGGCCCGGCCGAGGAGCCGGTACAGCCAGCTCCGCGACACCTCCACGCCGAACTGGTAGTTGATGAGCTCACCCACCACCTGCCCGAGCGACTCGGGCGCCGTGAGCAGGCCGAGCACGCGGCTGTCGAAGGCCGGCCGCGGGATCTCGCCGGGCCGCTTGGGCCGATAGGCGGCGAGCAGGCCCGTCAGCAGGATCTCGATGCCGACGAGCACCATCACCGCCGGCACCGCCACCGCGATGACGCGGAAAAACGACGTGTCGTCGAGGATCGCCGCGGCGATCGCGCCGCCGAGCACGAGTGCGGCGAGCACGAACGAACTCATGAGGTAGCTCGCCCCGCCGCGGAGCAACTGCCATGCCCGCACGCGCGTGTAGCCGCTTACCCACCGCGCCGAGATGAAGGCGACGAACGCCATCGCCGCGGCCACGAAGAGCAACCCCACGGGGCTCACGCCCGGCGCCAGGGTCGTGACGATGCCCGGCTCGTCGGAGGCGGCGAGCGAGCGCACCCGCCCGAGCATCGCGAGGCCCGCCACGATCAGATAGGCGGCCACGACGAAGCTCACGGCCGGCAGGCCGTAGCCGATGAGGTTCGCCAGCCGCTGCCTCGCCCGCTGCAGTTCGTCGGAGAGGTCGCCGAAGAGCACCGACGAGGCGGCGTCTTGCGTGGCGAGTTTTTCCGACGCGAGCGTCTCGCGTCGCTCGACCTCGAACTGGTGGTAGACCAGCGCGAGGATGATCCAGATCGGCAGCCCGCCGAGCAGATGCCAGCCCGCAGCCTGGAGCGCGGGACTACGGGTCCAGAGCGCGGCCAGGGCCATCGCCACGACGAGCGCGACCTGGATCGCGAGCCCGCCGAGAGCTGCCATGCGTCCGCGACGGTAGGTGATCTGATCGGCGGTCATAGGGCAGGGGCAGGGAACTCCGATACCGACCAAAACTATCGTCGGAGGCTATTCCGATCGTGTGAGCGCCAGCCTCGAATCGTGTGAGAAATCCATAAGTGAGCCGGATGGCGGGTACAGTTCCCGCATGACCGCTCTCGTTGTCGCCCGCAATGCGTTTCTCGAGTCGATCCGCCAACCCGTATTCGCCGTGCTCCTCATCGCGGGCATCCTGGCGATGGTGCTCAACGTCAATTTGGCGGCCTTCACACTCGAGGACGACAACAAGCTGCTCATCGACCTCGGGCTCAGCACGCTCTTCCTGGCCGGGCTGCTTCTCGCGGCGTTCACCGCCACGGGCGTGCTGACCCGGGAGATCGAGAACAAGACCGTGCTCACGGTGGTGAGCAAGCCGGTGCCGCGGGCGGCGGTCGTGGCGGGAAAGTACCTCGGCGTGGCCGGGGCGATCATGCTGGCCTACTGGGTGCTGGCGGTGGTGTTCCTGCTCGCGGTTCGGCACCGCGTGCAACTGAGCGTGCGGATGGACGAAACGTTCGATTTGCCCGTGCTCGTCTTCTCGCTGCTCTTCGGCGGCGGGGCCACGCTCGTGGCGGCGGCCGCCAACTATCTTTATCGCCGGCCGTTTCCCAGCATGTTCGCCGGCTGTCTCGGCATCGGGCTCTCGCTCGCCCTCGGCGCGGTTTGGTGCATCGATCGCGATTGGGCGTTTCAGAGCCCGGCGGCGGACTTCAATCCACAGCTCATGATCGCGCTGGGCCTCGTGCTCCAGGCGATCCTCGTCCTGGCGGCCGTGGCGATCGCCGCCTCGACGCGCTTGGGGCAGGTGATGACGCTCATGGCCTGCGTGGGAGCGTTTCTCGTGGGCCTCGTGAGCGAGTATTTCCTGGGCACGGTGGTGGGCGGCGACGACCGGCCCGGCTGGCTGCGGGCGGTGCTCTGGCCGGTGTACGCCGCGGTGCCGAACCTGCAGTTTTTTTGGCCGGCCGACGCCCTCACGCAGGGGCACGAAATCACGCTGAACTATTTCGCCACGGCGAGCATCTACGCGGCCTGCATGATCGGGGCGCTGGTCAGTTTGGCGGTGCTGCTTTTCCAGCGCCGCGACGTCGGCTGACGGTATCGCGGAAGAACCCGTTTGGACCATTTGTCACGAGTGCCCGTTCGTGGACACCTTTTGGGGCTCGGCGCTCGTGACGGTTCCCCGGGAAGGCAAGGGTCAGCGCGTCCTCTGGGCAATGATCGTGATACTTCTTGCGGCCGTGCTTTTCGTCTACGGCCCGACGTGCGGCCACGACTTCGTCGACCTCGACGACGGCGTCTACGTGGTCGAAAACGAACAGGTGCGCGAGGGGCTGACGGTCAGCGGAATATCGTGGGCCTTTTCCGGCCTCCGCTGCTGGAACTATCAGCCCCTCACCCTCCTGTCACACATGGTCGATTGTTCGCTTTTCGGGCTCGACGCCCGCGGGCACCATGCCACGAGCGTCGCCTTGCACGCGGTCAACACGATCCTCTTCTTCCTCCTCCTCCGTTTCACGACCGATCAATCGACCGCGAGTTTCGTGGCGGCGTTTCTCTTCGGACTGCATCCGCTCCGCGTCGAGGCGGTGGCCTGGGTCGCCTCGCGGAAGGACGTTCTGTGCGGCCTGTTCTTCCTGCTCAGTCTGCTGACGTACTCCGCCTACGCCCGGCGGCGTGAAGGTCTTGTCGCCGGTAACGCAGCCCTTCCCTACGTCGCCGCTCTGCTTCTGCATGGAGCCGCACTGCTCGCGAAACCCGCCGCCGTGACGCTCCCCTTTGTTCTCTTGCTGTTGGATTTGTGGCCGCTCAATCGACACAAGACACCGTCGCCCACGGGTGCCGCTCAGCGACGCCTCCTGCTGGAGAAGGTCCCCTTCTTCGCCGTCTCCCTCGGACACGCCCTGCTCACGGTTGTCGCCCAGCGCAGCACGATGGCCAGTGTCGAATCGATTCCCCTATCCATGCGGATCGGCAATGCGGCGGTCTTTCTTGGCTGGCATGTGTGGGCGAGCCTCTGCCCGGTGGGCCTGGCCGCCTCGTATCCGTTTCCCCGGCAAGGCTACCCGGCGCACCTCGTCGAAGTGTCGGTCATCGCGCTCGCCGCATGCACTGCCGCCTGCCTCGCGTTGCGGCGGCGCGTTCCCGCGTTGCCAGTCGGATGGCTGTGGTTCACCGGCATGCTGGTGCCGGTCCTGGGATTGCTGCAGCAGGGTGATCAGGGCGTCGCCGACCGCTGGACCTACCTGCCAGGGCTCGGCATGGCGATCGCCATGGCTTTCACCGCCGCAGAAGCCGTGACGATGCTGCTCTCGGGGCGAAGCGATCGCCGGATGGTACGCATCACGGCGGGCCTCATGTTTGGTTGTGTAGCCATCATGCTCATGACGGCATCTGGCAGACAATCCGCTCATTGGCGTGACGCCGAGAGACTCTGGCGTCGCACCGCGACCGTTTATCCGACGTCGGACAAGGCACTCACGAACCTTGGATGGGCCCTCCACGGCAGGGGAGCCGATGAGGAGGCGATGCACTATTTCGCGGCGGGGTTGGCGGTCAATCCGCGGCACTCCGACTGCGCCAACACACTCGGCCTTCTGCTCATGGATCGCGGACTGCTCGACGATGCGGAGCGGTACTTCCGCCTGGCGATCGGGGTCAGCCCGGAGCTTGTCGCGCCGCGATCGAACCTCGGTTCGACGCTGGCACGGCGCGGCCAATACCGGGAGGCCAAACGAGTCTTCGACGCTGCACTGCGGCTCGACCCCCATGATATCGGTGCTCTCTACAACTACGGAGTCATGCTCCAAGCCGCCGGCGACATCGAGGCTGCCCGCGAGAGTCAGCGGGCGGTGCTGCGGCTTGATCCGGGCCACGCTCAGGCGGGCCAAAGATTGCGGGAGTTCGAGAGGGCCGCTCCCTGATCGTGTGCGACCCCGCCTTCGTCTGCGACGAGAGCGACATCAGCCGTCTCCGTAAACGTCTCGGGATAATGCAATCGGTCGTGTGGGCTGGGAGCGGGCCCTGAAAACCGGAATCACGTTCGGACGAGCCGCATGACCACCGCCGCCCCCGACGAACCGTCCCTTCATCCCCGAAAAGCCACTGTGACGGCGGATCGCCTCGTGCGGGGATCCGTCTGGGATCTTGATTACACGCTCCTGTCCACCGACACGTTCGTCGAACAGTTGACCACATCGGTGCTCCGTCGGCCGTGGCTCGTGCTTGTCGTGGGCGTGTGGCTCGTGCGCGGCCGCGGCTATTGCAAGGACCGAATCGCCGCTCTGGCCGCTACGCCACCGGAGAGTTGGCCGGTGCGGCCCGAGGCTCTCGAGCAGATCGCCGCAGACAAGGCGGAGGGCCGAACGATCGTGCTTGCCACGGCTGCCCACAGCCGCGTCGCCAGGCCACTGGCCGATCATCTCGGCTGCTTCGATACCGTGCTCGCCAGCACCGAGCGCCATAATCTCAAGTCACAGCGAAAGTCGGCGGCGATCTCCCGCCTTGCCCGCGACGAGGGTTGGGAGTCGTACTCTTATGCGGGCGACTGCCCGGCCGACCTCCCGATATGGCAGGCAGCGGATGAGGTCCGCGTCGTCAATCCGACGCCATGTCTTTTGCGGCACCTTCGTGCGTTGGGGAAGCCGGTCTCGGTCCTCGGCTCGATTGAGACCGGCCGGGCTGCCGTGCTGCAGGCGTGCCGACCGCACCAATGGGCAAAAAACCTTCTGCTGTTTCTGCCGATGATGCTTGCCCACCGGGTTGACATGCCGACCGCCCTCGCCAGCGTGATCGCTTTCATCGCATTCTCGCTCTGTGCCTCCGGCGTCTACATCATCAACGATATTGGCGATGCGGCCGCCGATCGGCAGCACCCGCACAAGCGGTATCGCCCATTCGCGAGCGGACGGCTGAAAATCACAAGCGGTATCCAGCTTGCCGGGCTTGTGTTTGCAGCTGGCCTGGGGCTCTCGTGGGCGTGCCTGCCGATCGAGTTCCTCGGGCTGATGCTCCTGTATCTCATTGCCAATCTCGCCTACTCGAGCCGCCTCAAGCAGGTGCCGGTGCTCGACGTGCTCATGCTGGCATGCATGTACGCCCTGCGGCTCGAGGCTGGGGCCATGGCCGCCGGAGTACCCTTGAGCGACTGGTTTCTGACGTTCTCGCTCTTTTTCTTCACATCGCTGGCTTTCGCCAAACGGTACACAGAACTCCAGCGTTTGGAGGCCGCAGGCGGCTCCGCTCCGGCGGGCCGCGGCTACGAGGTGGGTGATCTTCGGCTGCTCGAAATGCTCGGCTCTGCTAGCGGCTATGTGTCGGTGTTGGTGCTCGCCCTCTACATGAACAGCGATCAGATGCGGTCGATTTACGGCGAGAGCCGCCTCCTGTGGCTCGTCTGCCCGCTCGTTCTCTACTGGATCACTCGGCTGTGGCTGCTCGCGAACCGCGGCCGCCTGGATGATGACCCCCTGGTTTTTGCCTTTCGGGATCGCACGAGCCTTTGTACCGGCGCGGCCTGCGGCGTGGTCGTCCTGATGGCCAGTTTGTTTGCCAGGGTGGCGTCATGATCGCTCGCCAACAGAGACTTTCGGGTTGGGGGGGCGTGCCTGTCGAGTCATGCCGCGTGGCTCGCATCGCTTCCCGTGGACCCGTGGTGGAGATGATCACCACTGCCACCCCCGCCGACCGGCTCATCGGCCGCGGCCTTGGTCGAGCTTACGGTGACTCTGCCTTGCCGGCCGATGGCGTCGTGGCCGACTGCACGGGCCTTGATCGGTTCATCGCGTTCGATTCCGCGTCGGGCCTCGTCACCTGCGAGGCGGGCGTGTCGTTCGCCGACATCATCGCCGTGTTTCTCCCGCGCGGCTGGTTTGTGCCCACCACTCCCGGCACAAAGTTCGTTACGGTCGGTGGGGCGATCGCAGCCGATGTGCACGGTAAAAACCATCATCGCGTCGGCTCGTTCGGCAACTTCGTCGAATGGATCGACCTTCTGATCGCCGACGGCAGCATCGTGCGGTGCTCGCGCCATGCCGAACCGGAGCTGTTCTTCGCCACGCTCGGCGGCATGGGGCTCACGGGCCTGGTTCTGGCGGCAGCCTTCCGACTGGTGAAGGTCGAGACGGCCTCGTTGCGGGTCCGCTATCGCAAGACTCCCGACCTCGCGGCGACACTCGCTGCCTTCGACGCCGGCGACGCCGGCTGCCAGCACTCGGTGGCGTGGATTGACAGCCTGGCCGGCGGAGCAGCACTCGGGCGGAGTGTCGTCATGCAGGGGAATCCGGCCACGCTGGCGGAGGTCCCCTCGCGGGGCGATCCCTTACGGCTCGCCGTCCCGTGGTCAAAAGCGATCCCATTCACACCTCCGCTGAGCCTGCTTTCGCCGCTCGCCGTGAAGGCCTTCAACGCGGCTTTTTATGGGCTGCATGCCGACAACGAGAAGATCGTGAACATCGAATCCTTTTTCTATCCGCTCGATGCTGTCCGTCATTGGAACCGGCTCTACGGGCCGCGGGGATTTGTCCAATATCAGGCGTTCTTTCCCCGGGCCGAATCGGCCGCCGGTCTACCCCGACTGCTCGAAGCGGTGGTCCAATCGGGTGCGGCCTCGTTCCTGGCGGTGCTCAAGAGCTGCGGGGCGGCCGACGGCGGCTTGCTTTCCTATCTCGAACCCGGGCACACGTTGGCGCTTGACATTCCGTATCATCCGCGATCGGTGCCCGACCTTTGCCGTCGGCTCGACCGCATCCTGCTCGACCACGGCGGCCGGCTTTACCTTGCCAAGGATTCGCTGATGTCCGCTGCGACGTTTCGCGCGATGTATCCGCGGATGGATGAGTTTCTGGCGGTGAAGCGCCGGGTCGATCCTGAAGGGCGGTTTGTATCGGCCCAGGCCCGCCGCGTGGGGCTCGCATCATGAGCTTTCATGCGACCGCCGGCGGTGAGTCACGAACGGTGATCCTGTGCGGGGCGACCTCGGCGGTTGCCGTCGCGCTTGGCCGACGCTTGGCAGTCCGCCGCTGGCGGTTGCATCTTCTCGGCCGCGACGTTGGGCGGCTCGAAGCGCTTGCCGCCGACCTGCGGGTCCGGGGCGCCGCGGCGGTGTCGTGCAGTCCCTTCGATGCGGCCGACATTGCCGGGATTCCTGCCGCGTTTGCCACGGCGGCGGCAATGCTCACGCCGCTCGATGGCGTGATCGTCTGCCATGGACTGCAGCCTGACGAGGATGGGCGGCTTCCCAGCCCGGACGAGTTGCGGCAGTCGATCGACGTCAACTTCACGTCGGTGGCCATCCTGCTGTCGCTCGCGGCCGAGCGGCTGGCGGGGCGGCGCGGGGCCTTTCTGGCCGCGGTCTCGTCTGTCGCGGGCGAACGGGGCAGACAGAGCAACTTCTGCTATGGCTCTGCGAAGGCGGGGCTTTCAGCCTGGCTTTCAGGGCTCCGCAACCGGTTGCAGCGCGGCGGGATCAGGGTCTTGACGATCAAGCCGGGAATTATCGACTCGCCGATGACGGCGGGGCTCGCCGTCGGCCCCAAGGCCCTGATCGCAGCGCCCGACGCCGTGGCCGCCGATATCGAGCGGGCGCTCCTCCGCGGGCGTGACGTGCTTTACACCCCGTGGTTTTGGCGACCGATCATGGCCGTGATCCGAGCGATACCGGAGCCGGTGTTCAAGAGATTGAGGCTGTAGGGCCCTCGCGGCACCTTCATCCACTGAGAATCGTCAACCATGCAACAAACACCGAGCTCCAAGCGACTTTACGTCACGGCAGTTTTTTTGGCGTTTGTGGTTCTTTATTTCGTGTGTTCTTTCGCGATTCGCGGTCCGTTTGCTCGTGACTGCCTTTTTGGCGCAAGTCAATTTCAACCCTGGGGTGTGGTGCCATTTCTTGCTATCTGTCTGCCGTTACTCAGCGTCCCTTTCGTCACGGAAAAGATACGCGACTGGAGCCGGCGAGCCTCGGGGAGTTCCGTGCGTGCATGGAGCCATCGGCCAATCGCAACGCTCCTGATGTTTCTTGTCGCTACCTCAGCCTGCTTTCTGCTCCGCAACAATACACTCAACCCTGACGCGTTGGCGTTCGCCGGCAAATTTGCCCAGGATGTGCCCGCACGAGGCGCTCATCTAACCCACGACGAGATCCTCGAACTTTACGTCCACAGTCGGTTTTGGGCGATCACGCACGCTTGGTTTGGCTGGGACGTGACGCTGTCGTACCAGGTTCTCTCCGCATTGGCCGGGGGGATTTTTTTTTGCATGCTGTTCCGGTATTGCAGGGCGATCGGCGGTGGCCAGGCAGGGATTCTTTTCTGGCTGGTGGCGAGCGGGGGATTTGTCCAACTGTTCTTCGGCGATGTTGAAAATTACACGCTGACCTCCGTATGGCTCCTCGGCTATCTGTTCTCCTCGGCGCTCCACGTGCGGGGCGCCTGCGGGCCTGTTTTGCCTTGTATGTGTCTAGGCACCGCGATGATGTTTCACCTGCTGTCGGGATTCATGCTTCCTTCATTGGCGTACCTCCTGCAGCGAGATTGGCGGCAGGGCAACCGGACGCGCGTGGCGGTCGCCGCGATCGCCGTAGTCGCCATCCCTGCGGCAACGCTGGCATGGTTTCACTTCAATGGATTGCCCATACAACGCTTGTTTTATAATAGTCATGCGTTTGGTCACGGCGGAAATATCATCGGGATGCTTGTTCGCCCATCTCTTGAGTACTATGCGGCGGTCGTGAACCTTGCCTTCCTCTTGATGCCGGTAGCTTCACTTGTGCCGCTCGGATTCTATCGGACCGCGTGCTTCCGCGATCCGCTTGTGAGGCATCTGGCCGTAGCCAGCGCCATGATGGTTATATACATGTGCGCATGGAACGCGCAATTGGGTGTCTACGAAGACTGGAACCTGTTCGCTAACGCGGCACTTCCGGTGTCGATACTTGGGGCCCTGTGTGCAGTTGAGGCGATGGGGCGGAAGAGCCGGGTCGCACTCATTCCGCTCGCCATAGTGTGGTCGCTGCACACCGGCACATGGATCGTCGGGAATCATCACTATCGCTACTACGTTGGGCGCACTCTGCAGGCGCATGTCGCGATTCTGGAACGCGACGGCACGATCCGACAGGCTGCTGGTTACTGTGGAACGATTCAGCGCATTGACGCAAAACGGGGAATCCTCCTGACCACAACGGCTGGAGATATCCAGCTTCCCGCGGATATGGGCGGGTTGAAGAAGAAGCCACGCAAATGCCTGTGTCTTGGTTCAACCGGCGAGGAAGCGGACTTTACGGCGTCATGGATCGGGCGGCCGTATTGACGGCGGCGGCGCAGGCTGCCGACAGGCGGCCCAGCAAGTTCTCGGGCACCCGGCGGCAAAACCCGGCCGCATCCTGAAGCACGATGGCGCGTCCGACTTGTGGGAAGGATTCTCAGGATCGATAACTCAGAAAATACCAGAAGACGCCCGCCTTACAAACCGGATTCCTTGGAAGGCCGGCGGCATACGAATCCCACATAGCCTGATCCATCCTTTTTGCCAACTCGTGCGACGGGAACGAATTCCGCTTGAAGGTACGGCAGAATGCGAGCATCGGGTAGTTGCTCCGTAACGATGACGACATCAACGTTCGAAAGGCGTCTCTGAAAATCGTCTGCGCTGTGTGGCAATCCCGCAGGCAGAAACTCAAGCAGTGTCAAATCGTCCCGCAACCACAACCCAAAATAGGGATCCGGGCAAGCGCAGATATACACAACAGAGTGAGGGGGTAGGTGACGGGAAAACTCGCGACACCATGCCCTATAACTACTGCCGGCTGCGGCAAACGTGCCTTGTGAAGTGTCGAGCCGACGCAGGAAGTCGACATTTGCCCACGCGAAGGCTGTCAAGACAACGACCGCCACCCCACCTCCGACGCACTCCCAAACCGTACTCGGACGAGGCCTCCGGTGTTCTGCATCACCACTGCCGGAGCGGAAGGCGAGCCAGCTTCTTGAGGCGTTGTGAACGAGCCATCCCGTACCCAACGCGGTGCCTGGTACGGCGAAGATCGGGTACCACATTTCGCAACCGTAGATCATCAGCGTAAGCGACAGGGCGTGCGCGATGAACAGCACACGCCCCGCAGCTGAGCGGACGGCTGCGCAACAAAGCCCGATGCAACCAATCGTCCACATTGCCGCGGGAAGCGAGGCTGCCATCTCGTACTGGTGGGCATTGACATCGAACGCGAAAGCCAGATCGACAAGCCCATGCTTGGCAGCTTTACGCCCTACTTGAGCACTCAACTGGGCACAGAAGTCGGTGGCATGTGTAGCGGCGTACGCAAGCCACGGCAGCCCGACAATGAGCCCGCCGATGCTGAATACGCTCACATGGAGCAGGTGACGGCGGATTGTTCCTCGCGACAGCAATAATAAACCGGTTCCGACGGTAAGGGGCGCTATGACACCCGCCGGATGAACCAGAACCGGCACGCCTGCCAAACCGCCGAGTAGGACGCTCTGCCGGCCGCGCATGGGCTCGGAATCGTGAAGTGTGCCGTCGAAGACAGCGCGACCGATGCCGGACATGTTCCCGATGGAACAGTTGTCGCGCTCGCCCCGCACATATAACAACGCAGCGATTCCGAACCAAGTTGTAGCCAGTGTCAACATATCCATGCGACCGACCAGCGAACCGCGGAGCCAAACATGATCCGTGGTAAACACAACCAGAGCTACCAGAATCGCGGGTGTCGACCATTTCCAGATGCGTCGGCCGATCCACAATACGATCCCAATTGTGATAGCGGCCATCAAAGAAGACCCGCATCGCATGGTGGCAAGATCCGGGCCAAGCACCGCAAACCATAGTGCCAGATAGCCAAAGTACAGTGGAGGCATCCAAAGCGTATGGTCTTCAATGCCTGGCAATGTGCCCGCCATTGAAGGGGTACCGAACGAACCCCTGAGCAGGCCCAAGGCAGGTTCGGCGAATAGCGGCTCATCCGGCCACGCGTGTGGATAGCTCAGAAGTAGTTGCCCGCTCAGGTAGCCGTAGTAAGCGATGATCATCGAGAAGAAGGGAAGTGCAATCAGATGACGCCATCCACGCGTTGGGATGGAGCGCCAGTGTGCAAAAAGCGATCGAAAAAAGCGGGTGAACAAATCGACTCGTACGCGTGTACGTTCCTGTGTTGCGGCCGGCACGATCCAGCGAGCCATACCAGGCGTCAGCGCCAGCGCTCAGCGAGCGATGTGTCTTTCATGAAAATGCTACCGCACATTGTGAGGCAGACGGAGGAGAGCCTCAGGGAAGGAACGTTAAGGCGTGCGAGGTGAATGAAGGTGCCCCCATGGATCTGCCGCATGGGCACGGGACGATGCCCATCGGGCCTCGCTCAATTCAAATCAAGGGGCATCCCAGACCGCCAAGCGATTTCCAGGGTAAGGAGTGGGTTACATCGTTCGAGGCAATCTCCAAAAGAGAGCGGACACGTATGGCGACACTCGTCGGAAGTGCGATGGTGGGAGGTCCGATCATCACTTGGGGTCAACGAACAGCTGTTGACGTTGCACGGAAAAAGCGGGGCTCTAAGGCCGCTTCGTGATACGGTCGGATGGTTGGCTGCTCGGAAATGCAGCCAAGACAACCCTGCCGGGCGCTGCGGTGTGTGGGGAGAACTCACGCCGCGTGAGCTCCGGGCGGGATCCATCGGCGGAGCGCCTTGACATCGGAAAGGCTGCCACGGGTGGAAGAGCGAGTGTCGACAAGTCTGATTCGTACGCCAATACGTGCGTCGGTGCCAGGGCGCGACGCAGTGCATCGGGGCCGATGGACTTCTCCACGAGGGCGGCACATTCCGAGCCGGCGACCACGTCAGGCGTCAATCGAAACGAGTCGCCCATCCTGTAAATCCACACATCGTTCCACCACCGCGGCAGGATGAGCAGCGTGGAGTCGGATCCGAGATGGATTCGCAGGGACCGGTCGATGGCCGCGAGGTCGTGTTCGTCATCTTGCAGAAACTCTCCATACGCCAACGGCCACCACGACAGCGGCTGCGAGGGCCGCTGGAATGGGGGCATCCAATAATTGACCGCTCCGAGGTTGCAGAGCATGGCCACCATCCACACGGACACGCTGACACGGGACGATCCGAGCACGTGCTGGATGGCCAAGAACAGCACGATGATCGCGAGCGGCACGGCGTGAGGTGCGTAGCGAAGCACCGCCCAGCCTGGTGGTCCTTCGACGCCGATCAGGATCGCATTGAGAAGGATGGATGCGAGCACCGCCGAGCCGAACATCACGGCTATCGAGTGTTCATCCGCCCGCTGGTCCGCAAGCCCGTCCCGACGGCGCATGAGCCCAAATGCGGCCAGTGCCGCCCAGGCGAGCAACGGCAGCGCTCCGACGTGGTCGAGGTCGGTGCATCCCGCCACGACTCCCTTGGTCACCAGCGCGGCCCACGTCACGGGGCTGTCGCGAAGCACGCCCCACGTGGAAAGCGTGGCTTGAGAGGCGGGCTCGAGACTCCAATACCATGCGCACCACGAGAAGAAACCGAGGAGGCTCGCGCCGAGGATTTCCGGGAAACGTCGCCGTTGAAACCACCAGGCGTGCGACACCAGGGCAAGTGCCAAGCCACATGCGGCCACAGGATGGGCATGGAAGAGGAGACACGCCGCGAGGCCGAGCAGTCCGCGTCTAGCGGCCACCCGCCTGGGGCCTGCGACGTAGAGCCATGCCAGGCAGGCTGCGAGGGTGATGACCAGCGGGTAGTACCGCGCCTGCCGGGCGAAAAGCATGGTCTGGGGATGAAGCAGCGCGATGGTCGTGACGACCGCCGCATGCCGTGTCCGGCTCTGCAGGATGCCGTAGAGCGGCAGTGCGGCCAAGGCCCCGATCAACGCAAACGCGGAGCGCAAACCGGCTACCGTGTCGCCGCACAACCGGATTGACACCGCGCCCACATAGTACTGGAGCCAGGGGAGCTGCCTGGACAGCAGGCCGGTCGATACCTGGTAGCAATTCCCGGTGACCGCCGCGTTGCCGTCCACGATCGCGTATGGCAGGCCGGTGGAGAGCGTTGTCCGAGAGAAGGTGCCCGTGTCGGCTTCGTCTCCCCACATGCCAGACGCATCGAGCCTGTACAAGTAGACGATTCCAACGATGAGGGTGATCCCCATCGGCACCGCCCACGTACCGATCTTTCGGCAAGGCAAGGGCCCTGCCAGGAGGCCGGATGTGCCGGAGGCGCGTCCGAATCGAGTTGGATGGTGATCGTTCATCCGCCGTGTCAGGCCTGCGAGGCTCGCCAGCACGAGACTGGCCCAATGATCACGGCCCCGTCTTCACCGTTCCGCTCTCGGCCCGCACGTCGGCGACCGCGTCGGTGGTTGTTTTTGTACCCCTTCGCATGGCGCGGAGAAATGCCACCGCTTCAAGGTTGCCGACCGGCAGGGCCTCGAGCGATGCGGTGAACATCCTGACGGCCGTCTGCCCGTCGCCGAGCAGCACCGCGATCCTCCCACGCAGGTTGAGCACCGCCGCCACCGCCTCCGGAACGAGGTGGCGATGCGGGAAGTGGGGGGCGGCCACGAGCAGATCGAGCTCGTGGGCCGCCCGCGGGAGTTCTCCGGCATGAAATGCCCGCAGCGCCGTGAGGCCGCGGAAGTTCGTCTCGGCCATCGCCGCCGCCGCCGAATCGGCCGGCAGCCGCATGACTTCCCGATAGCAGGCGAGCGCGCCTGCGTCGTCGCCACGGTCCCGAAGCAAGGCCCCGAGATTGTTGTAGGCGAGATCACTCCGGGGATTCCGCCGCAGCGTGTCGCGCCAGAGGGTTTCCGCGTCGATGAACACGGCTGCGCGGCCGCGAGCGCCGCTCGCCAGGGCGATCACCGCGACGGCTCCGACGACGCCGACTGCGCCGTGGGCGAGCCGTCCGACGAGGATCGGCGAGCCCGGCCAGCGACCCCGGAGCCACGCGATCCCGCGACCGGCGGCGACGGTGAGACCGTGCGAGAGCAGCGCCAGGAGGCCGGGGAGGGCTGGGTACTGATAGTGGTCCGCCACGGGGGCATACGTCAGGAAGTAGATGTCCACGATGCCGCTGGCCGGGGCGAGCATGAGCAGATACCAGCCGACGCCCGCCAGCACGGCCCGGCCCCAGGAACGGATGCCGCGGTACGCGACCGTCAGCACGATGATCCACGCGAGACAAGGAAGCCAATCGACGGCCCGCCGCGGATCGATGTCCCAGCGGGGATAGACGAAGCACAGGTCCACCGGCCAGACCGCCTTCCCGGCGTAAAACCACCCCGCAGCGCCCATCCCGGCCACGCGCGTGGCGAGGTCCCGGTCGTGGACCGTGCCGGTATCGTGGGCCGCGTTGCACGCGATAGTCAGCGAACCGCCCAGGATCGCGACCAGGAAAAACGGGAGCAGTCGCATGAGCGTCGCACGGCTGATTCCGCGCTCGAGCGCCTCGTATCCGAGCAGCGCTACGGGAAAGGCCACCACTGACGTTTTGGCCAGGAGGGCCAGCGTGAAGACCGCCAAGGCCGGGAGATCGCCCCCCGGCCGGCGTCCCGACCCCTGCCCGGCGCGCAGGTAGAGGAGCCCCGAGGCAAGCATGAGGGCCGTCGACAGCAGGGTCTTCTGCTGGGAAATCCAGGCGACCGCCTCGACATTCACGGGATGCACGACGAACAAGAGCGCGGCGACCCACCAGCCGCGCACGGCCAACCGGCGGAGCACAAGCGCGAGCACCGTCGCGGCTCCGATGTGGAGGCCGATGTTCACGAGGTGATAGCCGCGCGGGGCTTCGCCCCACAGCTGCCATTCCACCCAAAAGGCCGAATAGACGAGGGGCCAGTAATCGACCGCCGCGAAAGACGTCCAGATCGTGACGAGCCCGGAGAGATCGCGATTCAGGGGGTTTTCCGTCACGAAGACCTGCACGTCATCCCAGATCAGGCCGCCGTCGATGGCGGGCGCATAGACGACGCAGGCCGCCGTGGCCAGCACTACAACCAGCGCCAGCCCGAGCCGCCACGACCACTGCCCCGTGGCGGGCTTCATCACGCGTCCGCCCGGCCACCGCGACGTCGGCTGACCCGCGCGGCCTCGGCCCGTTCGGCTTCCTCCTGCTCGAGCGTCTCGCCGCAGCGGACCAGGCGCGCCGAATTGAAGATCACGACCAGGCCGCTCGCCACGTGCACGAGGGCCGCCGTCACCGGCGACACGTAGCCCGCCCCGGCGAGCGCGAGAAACACCACGATGAAGAGCACTCCGATCGCCATGTTCTGCCGGATCACGGCGATCGTGCGTCGGGAGAGCTCGATCAGGAACGGGATCCGGCTCAGGTTGCTGTTCAAAAGCGCGATGCTCGCCGAGTGGATCGCCACGTCGCTGCCGGCCGCGCCCATCGCGATCGAGATATCGCCCGCCGCGAGCGCCGGGGCGTCGTTGACGCCGTCGCCGATCACGGCCACGCGGTGCCCCTTCGCCTTGAGATCGTCCACCATCTCGAGTTTTTCATGCGGCAGCACCTCGGCCCTGAACTCGCTGAAGTGCATCTGCTCAGCCACGCGGCGGGCCACGCTTGTGCGGTCTCCCGTGAGGATCACGAGCCGCTGCAGGCCGAGCTGCTTGAGCCGGTCCACCGCTTCGGCGGCCTCGGGACGGGCGTTGTCCTCGAGGCCGATCCAGCCTGTGAGCCGGCCGTCGCGGACGACGTAGAGCACGCTGAGGCCGTCGGCTTCATCGCTCCCCTGGATCGTCGCGATCCGTTCGGCCTCGGCGGCGTCGAGGCCGCCTTCCGGATCGGCGAGCCATGAGGCCCGCCCCACGAGGATCCGCGAATCGCCGAGCGTGGCGACGACGCCCCGGCCGGCGATCTCCTCGAACGCGTCCGGCCGTTCGAGCGGGAGATTCGCCCGGCGGGCCATCTCGGTGACGGCCCGCGCGACCGGATGGCGGCTGTCCTGCTCGGCGATCGCGGCGAGCCGCAGGAGTTCCGCCGGCTCGACGCCCTCGACCGGCGCGAGCCGGCTCACCGAGAGAATGCCCGTCGTGAGCGTGCCGGTCTTGTCGAACACGATCGCCGTCAGGTTTCGGGCAGCCTCGAGCGTGACCACGCTCTTCACGAGCACGCCGAGCCGGGCCGCGGCGGAGAGTCCGGCGACCATCGCCGTGGGCGTGGCCAGGATGAGGGCGCTCGGGCAGGCGACCACGAGCATCGCGATCGCCCGGCTGAAGGCGGTGTCGGGATCGCTCCGCAGGGCGAAGAAGAGCACCACGCCCACGAGCATGAGCACCGTCGGCGTGTACCACACGGCGTATTGGTCCACGAGACGCATGATCGGCGTACGGGTGCGTTCGGCCTGCAGGATCAAGTCCTTGACGCGGCCGAGGAGCGTGTCGGCGCCGGCCTTCAAGACCTCGATGTCGAGCACGCCGGTGAGGTTGATCGTGCCACCGAAGGCCTCGTCGCCAGCGGCCTTGTCCACCGGCAGGGATTCGCCGGTGATGCTCGCCTGGTTGACCGTGCTCGAGCCCCGCAGGATTTTGCCGTCCGCGGGAATGTTGTCGCCGGGCCGCACGCGGACGATGTCGCCTGGCCGGAGGTCCTTCGCGTCGACGAGTTCCTCGCCCCCGAGTTCCACCTCGACGCCCGGCGGCGCGGCCCCGGCCGACACGACCCGGTGCGCCTTGGTGGGCGAGAGCTTGATGAGCGACTCGATGCTCGCCTGCGCGCCGATCGCGGTGCGCTTCTCGATGAGTCCCGAGACGATCATGAAAAGCGCGATCGCCGCGCTCTCCTGGTAGCGGCCGGTGGCGGCGGCCCCGACGACCGCCAGTGCCACGAGCGCATTCATCCCCGCTTCGCCCTTGACGAGATCGGTGATGGCGGCCCAGACCAAGGGCGCCCCGAGCAGAAGCACGGCGAGCGCGGCGGGCACGGCTGCGTGAAACTCCGTCTTCCAGAGCACCTGGGCCACCAGCGAGCAGACAAGCAGCGTCGCTCCTACGAGGGTGGCAGTGATCTGGAATCGCAGCGCGCGGCCGGCCGCAGCCTCGGCGGCAGCAGCCGACTCGGCGTCGAGCGTGTCGTCACAAAGCGGAAGGGTTGCTGTGGCCATGACGGAACCATACCCCGAGCGTTTTCAGATTCTGTGAGCGGCCCGGAATCGTCGGGGCCGGCCAATGCAAAAACCACGGCCGCCCGAAGGCGGCCGTGGCTCCAAGGTCATCGACATGCAACCAACGTGACCAGGCTTACTCGTTCATGCTGCCCTGCGCCGTCTGTCGGACGCGCAGCCGCTTGAGCCAGACCTGACCAGCCAGCTCGTTGTAGGACTGGTTGTCGATCAAGAAGCCGGTAACAAGACCGGCTGTATTCCGGCTCACACCATTACCGAGGAACACATCACCCTTCTTTGCCGCGGCGTCACCCGCAGTGACCGTGTCGAAAATCTTCTCCACGTGGCCGTCAGCGAACAGGACGGGGGCAAAGCCGCCCGACGAATCGCTGTTCTTCGGCTGGTGGAGAGGCTCGATGTCACCGAACTCATGAATCTTCTCGGCAGTTCCACCACCGAAGGCAGTCTGTGCCGAGATGCTCATGCCGTCATTGAAGCTCTCGACCAACAGGTCGCCAGCCTTGATTAGCGTCTTGCCAGCAAAACCATTGAAAGGCGTCACCCCCACGCCGGTCGATACGCCGTTCTCGGTGCCACCCGCGACCGCCAGGGCATCGGACCCGTCGCCAGCCCGCGCCGGACCCATCATCGCGATCCGGGCAGCCGGTGCGCGACCCTGGGAGATGTGGGCATCGGACAGACCGCCGTCACCCGAATCCGGGGCCTTCGATCCACCGGCGTAGCCGTCGGACGCGGACGGATCGCCGCGACTGAAGTGCCACGTGGTGGCATAATTGGAGTTGTAAGTTGGGATGATCTCCTTCGCGAGAGCCGCACCGCCGAACTGTGAAACACCAGTAACCGTTGAGCCTGCGAGGCCCCGCTCCACCCAATAGGGAGAGCCAGAGCTTCCAGCCCTGTTCTTCGTCGCACCAGCATAGTCCCCTACCTTCTCGTTGTACTTGTTGCGGCTGCCGAGATCCAGGGCTTTGCCCGGATTCGCCACCTTCAAGTTCACAACGTCGGCCACCCAGCCCACGTCTCGAACATCGCCATCACGGTAGTGGTCAAACGCACCCGACGTGTACAGCCCGTCGTTGTTGGACGCATAGGTCGAGAACGCCTTGCCGAAACTCTGCATGTTGCTGCCGCTCGCCGCAGCCTGGGCTGCTGCCCTGGCTCCAGCCACCGCCGGCAGCAACAACGCAGCCAACACACCGATAATACCGACCACCACGAGCAGTTCGACGAGCGTGAACGCCCGCCGACTTCGCACCGCCATCGTATAGGACATCGAAGTCTCCTCGATCGAATCACCGTTCGCTTGGAAGCGACGTTCGCCTCCATGACGTGCGGGGTTGTACATTCGCTCGATGAGCCGAGAATGAGGCTTGCGTGAGAATCCCGCGAATTTTTTTCCTGCACGGCATCCGTCGTTTTTACATTTTCTCGACGCTTTCGGCCCGGTACGACCTCTGCTACAACGCCGCAGAGTTTTTATGTGGTCGTGTCGCACCACGAACCGCTTACCCCGGGGGTCTTTCACGATGGCCGAGCCGTGGTTTTTTGATCTGTTTCGTCAGCGGAGCGATCGTGATCGCTCCGCTGATCCGATTCCGACCCCGATTGCCATCGCGGTGATCGTGGCGGCGATCATCGTGAGCGCAGGTATCGTCTGGTGGCGGTCGGGCCAGCCCGTCGGTCTATCGCGGGCAGCCGAGCAGGCCCGCCAGCAGACTCTGTGGGCCCAGCTCGCGGACGATGTGCAGGCACTGCGTCGCCGCGGCCGCCACGCCGAGGCGTTGCGGTCGGCGCGGGCGTCGGTCGAGCTTGCAGAAGAGGCCTTCGGACCGTCGCATCCGGCCACTGCAGAGGCGCTCGGAGCGCTCGCGCAGATACTCGTTGCCGACTCCCAGTTGGACGGCGTCGAGGCGATGTATGCCCGCGCGATCGAGATCACCACAAGGGTCGCTGGACCCGAGAGCCCGGAGGTGGCGGCCCTCGTCAACAACCTTGCGATGGCCTGGGAGCAGCAGGGCGATCTCCAGCGGGCCATCGCCGGATACGAACGCGTGATCGCGATCTACGAGAGGGCCGTCGGCCCCGACGACCCCCAGACGGCACGCGCGGTCAACAATCTTGCCTGCGCGCTCGATGCGCGAGGCGACACCGTGGCCGCCGAGCCGCTGCACCGCCGGGCGCTGGCGACGCGGGAGACGGAGGTGGGGCCCGGCCATCTCGATACTGCCGAATCGCTTGGCAACCTCGCGGCCAACGCCCAGGAGCGGGGCGATCTCGGGGCCGCCGAGACGCTGCACCGCCGGGCGCTCGTGATTCGCGAACGGGCAGCGGGACCAATGCATCCCCTCGCCGCCTCGTCGCTCACGGGTCTCGCCACGGTGCTTCGGAAGCTCGACCGGCTCGACGAGGCGGAACTCGCCGCACTCGCCGGGCTGGCGATCCGGCAGGAGGTGTTCGGCCTGAATAACCCGACAACGGCCTCCTCGCTGCAGGCGCTCGCCGCGATCCGCGGCGCGAGGGGCGAGACGGCTTCGGCCCGCGACCTGTTCGAAAAGGCCGTGGCGATCCGCCTGCGGTCGGGCGGAGCCGGGCATCCCCGCACGGCCCATGCGATCGAGCAACTCGCCGACCTGGAGCCAGCCGCCGATGCCGATGCGGAGGCGGCCGGCAGGCGGCTGGTGTCCCTGCTGGAGCGTGGGGTGGCCATCCGCGTGGCTGCTTTCGGGGAGGCCGATCCCAAGACGACGCGGATCAAGCGACAACTGGCTGCGGCCTGCCGCGCGGCGGGCGACGCCGCGCGGGCCGACGCGATCGAGCAGGCCCTCGAACCTGCCCTCGAACCTGCCCTCGAACCCCCGGCGGCTCCCGATGCCAACCCGCCCGCAGCCACGTCGCCGGCGCCGTGACGCGCCCGCGCCGGTCCCACACGGCAGCCCGCCGCCGCCCGTCACCGCCGCTGCGCCCGCTGTTTCCGGCGCATCTGCCGACTCCATCTTCGGCATCCTCGCCCTGGCGGCCGCCGGATGCGGCTCGGCCGCCGTGTTTCTCGCGGAACTGCTCGCGGGCAAGATGCTCTTGCCGCACTTCGGCGGCTCGCCGGCGACGTGGATCGTGTGCCTGGCCTTTTTCCAGGTGACGCTCGTCGCGGCGTATGCGTTTTCCGACCTCCTCGCGGTGCGGGCCCGGCCGGGCCCGCAGATCATGGTGCAGGCGGCCGTGTTCGGGGCCGCGATCATCGCGCTTGTGGCGGGCGGGGGTGGCCCCTGGGCCGGTCGCTTGGCCGACGTGGCGACGGCCAGGTTTCCGGGGCTGGCCGTCGCGGCCGAACTCACGACCCTCATCGGCCTGCCCTTCTTCGCGGTCGCGAGCCTCGGTCCGCTGCTCGCGCACTGGCGGTGTCACTGGGGTGGCAACGCCGGCGGCGAGCCCGCGCGCGACGAGCCTGATGAGCCAGACGGCCTGGCGGCCTACCGGCTCTCGGTCGCGGGCAACGCTGGCAGCGCGGCGGTGCTGCTCGCCTACCCGTTTCTTATCGAGCCGCTCGCGGGCGTCGGCCAGCAGAAGGAACTGCTCCTGCGGCTCATCTGCGTCAGCGGCGGCCTGGCGCTGGCCTGCGGCTGGTATGCCGCGCGGGCCCGTCGTCAGGAAAAAACTCAGCCGGTCGGAAGCCGGGCTTCGGCCGAGGCTGCCGACGTCCAGCGGTCGGAGCCCGTGCCGTGGCGCCGCCGCGCCCGGTGGATGCTCTGGGCGGCGATTCCCGCGTCGTGGCTCTCTGGCGTGACCGCCCACGCGACCGTCGAGGTGGCCCCGATCCCGCTGCTCTGGATCCTGCCGCTGGCGGCGTATCTGGCGAGCCTGGCGATCGTGTTCGCGCCCGGGGGCCGCCGCTGGGCCCGCTTCGACCCCTGGCTGCTCGCGGTGAGCGTGCTCGTGCCCATCGGCCTCGTGGCCGCCGACGTGACCACGCCGGGCTGGATCGTGATGCCGCTGCAGATGCTGGCCTTTTTTGGGGGCTGCCTCGCGATCCACGGCATGCTCTTCGACGACCGGCCCGTCCCGCGCGACCTGACCGGCTTCTATCTCGCGCTGGCGATCGGCGGCGCCTGCGGCGGCCTCTTCAACGCGGTCGTCGCGCCGCTGGTGTTCAACGCCCGCCATGAGTTTCCGCTCGCGCTCGTCGCTGCGGCCTGGCTGCTGCCGCCGCTGAAAATCCCCGGCGGACGCACCCTGCCTTCGTTCGCGTCCGGCCTCGTGCTCGCCGGGATCCTTGCCGCGGGGGCGTTGTGGGCGGACTCACAGAACGGCCTGGTCCACCGCACCCGCACGTTCTTCGGGGTGCTCACCGTCGCCGACGACGCCAACGGCCCGTCGCGAAACCTCCAGCACGGCGACATCATCCACGGCGTGCAACTCGTCTCCGCCGACCCGGCGCGGCGGCTCACGCCGCTGACCTACTACCACGAGGCGGGGCCGCTGGGGAGCATCGTCGACGCGTGCCGCGCGACCGGGCTCTTTGACCGCGTCGGCATCGCCGGCCTCGGCATCGGCACGATCGCCGCCTATGGCGAACCCGGCGAGGAGTTCACATTCTTCGAGATCGACCCGGCCGTCGTGCGGATCGCGGAGGACACCCGCTGGTTCACGTTTCTGGCCGAAAGCCGCGCCCAGACCCGGATCGTCGTCGACGACGCCCGGCTGGCGCTCGCCCGCGAGCCGGATGCGTCGTTCGACCTGCTCGTGATCGACGCCTTCACGGGCGACTCGGTGCCCACGCATCTGCTCACCCGCGAGGCCCTGGCCCTCTACGACCGTAAACTGCGGTCCGGCGGCTGCGTGGCACTGCACATTTCCAATCGCTATCTCGACTTCGTCCCGGCGGTCGCGGCGCTCGCCGCCGACGGCACGTGGCTGGCCCTCGTGGCCCGGGATACCCGGGTGCTGAAAGACTATGCCCGCACGGCCTCGACCTGGGCCGTCTTGGGCCGCGACGAGCGGCGGATGGCCACGATCGCCGCCAACCCCACGAGCGAGCTCTACGCGTGGCAGCCGCTTCGCGGCGACCCGCGCGGGCCTGGACCGACGACCGCACGGCCCTCTCCGAGGCGCTGGCCGCGTGGCTGCCCTGGCCGGCGGGTGGGCGGCAGCCGGCGCCGCGGTGAAGCGAGGCACGTGACCCCATGCGCTGCTCCGCCGCCGTCGTGCTGCCGCGACCGGTACGTGGCTCCGTGGTGAATCGACGAGTCGCTCTTACGCCATCCAGTGGCCGTCGTGCCATGAAACGCGATCGCAAAAAGATTGTTGGCCTCCGCACTGGCCGCCGAGGGTCGTACCCGCGAAGCGGTGGAACACCACCTTGCAGCCCTGCGGATCGATCTCTCACTCCGCGCCTTGCTCACGAGCCTCGGCCTTTTCCAGAGCGAAGGCAGCGCGGCCCCGGCTTTGCACGCGACGGGCCCATTGCATATACTTGCGTTCACCAGCGCAGGCCCTTTGGCCATGTCGGCGGCGGAAAGCAGACCAGGATTCGATGCACATGTGCATGCAGGGTCGCGGGCAGGGTCGTTCCCAGGGTCGTTCGCAGGAAGGAGGCGAAGCATGGTGAGCATTGCGGCATTGACCGAGCACTACAAGCAGGCGTTTACCGAGCAGCAGGCGAAGATCCTCGTGGAGGGGGCCGTGGCGATCGAGCACGATCTCGTCAACCGAGAGGATTTTTCCAAGCTCACCGCCACGGTGGAACGCCTGGCGGACCGGATGGGTGGGCTCGCGGACCGGATGGACAGTCTGGCCGCCGCACAGGAGCGGACGGACGAACAGATGACCCGACTCGCCACCGCGCAGGAGCGCACGGACGAACAGATGACCCGATTCGCCGCCGCGCAGGAGCGCACGGTCGATCAGATGACCCGACTCGCCGCGGCGCAGGAGCGGACGGACGGGCGGATCGATCAGCTGTCCCAGCGCATGGGTGAACTGGCCGGTGCCCAAAAGCAGACGGAATCGCGGATGGATCGGCTCGCGCACCGAGTGGATCAACTTGCCGAGTCGCAGCAGTCGATGCAGCGGACGTTTGAGCGGTTCATGGTGCGCACGGAAGAGCAGTTTACGAGCGTGCGGCAGGAACTTCGGGAAACCACCGGGACGCTCGAGAAGAAGATGGACGCCTCGTTTGCCGACGTCCGCAAGCAGCTCGGCGGGCTCTCGCTCTCGGTCGGCATGGGGCTCGAGGCCTATGCCCTCGACAGGATCCCGCGGCTCCTGGAGATGCACTGCGGTTTCAAGACGGAGACGGTCTTTCCAGAGGCGTTCACCGAAGGCGGGCACGTGGAAGAGATCGACGTGGTGGTGCGGGGGAGCATCGCCGGGCGGCCGGCGGTCGTGGTGTGCGAAGTGAAGACCAACATCTCGCGGACGGAAGTGCGCGACTTTTTCGGCCGCGTGGATCGCGTCCGTTCGCGGCTCGGCTGCGACGACGTGCGCGTGTTGTTCTTCGGCTACCGGGCCGCGCCCGAGACCCACGGCATGATCGAAGCCGAGGGCGGCTGGCTGGCGCTGCCCGCCGGGATCCTGCGGATCAACCGCCAGGCGGGATGACGGGGATCGCCGGTCGACACACACGCCCTTCGCGGGCGAACCGGCCCATGGTAGCCGTGGGCTACACTGTCAGTCGCAATACAGAGGATGTCGTATCCCCATGAGCACCGTCCCCGAAACCATTCGCAACCGGCTGGTGGACGGCTTTCAACTCGACTCACTGTGGGCGGAAATGATGGGCCTGGAGCCGAGTGATACGAAGGAAGGGTCGCTGAGACTCGTGGCCGATCTGCTCAATCGGGCGGGCGTGTCGTACGCCTTGATTGGCGGCATGGCGATGCAAATCCGCACCAAGGAGCCGCGGACCACGCTCGACATCGACATCGCCGTGCCGCGGTTCGACGACGTTCCGCGGGCTGCGTTGCTGGCCGCCGGATTCGAGCATGCGGGTCGCCATGCGCACCGCGACAACTGGCGGGCGCCGCCGGGCGGCCTGCGGGCGGCGGTGCAGTTTTCGGCCGAGGACGTGGGCATCCCCGACGCCGTCGCACATGCCGAGCTGACCGAACTCGCCGCCGGCCTCCACATGCGGGTGGCGATGCCTGCCGACCTGATCGTGCTCAAGCTGGCGGCCGCCGCCGAGCCCCGCCGCCGCCCCAGCAAACGACAGCACGACCTCGCCGATATCGTGGCGCTGATGGAAGAGTATCCCGACCTGCGCACGCCCGAGACGCTGGCTCGACTCCGCGCCGTCAGACTCGCACTTCAAGCCCTGGACGAAGGCTGAACAGGGCTCGGATTGGGGCGCACAGCGCCACCGGGGCGTAGAACGGTTGCATGAAGGTCGAGCCATCGAGGCCGGTTCCGTCGGGCCGCATGGATCACGACGCGGCGACTCCTTCCCAGATGCGGCGTTCCGGCGTGGCCAAGGTGCTGGTCATACGCTCGCATGACCGGTGGTATCACGGCATCGACCAGGCGACGCCGCTGCGGCTGCAGATCGACGAGGACGGCGTGGAGATTTTTCGCCATGACGGGTGAGGAGGCCCAAACCCGCACCGGCGAAGGCGAACTGGCCCCGGGCCCGGGAATGCCGGCATGAAGCCCGGTACGCGCTCGAGGGGGGGGGTTTTTCGGCTCGCCCGATCGCGTGCCTATGACGCGTGCTTTCATGCGGCGACCGCCGTATTTGCCGCGAGGGGCAAGTCGTTTCGCCGACACATCGGCCTGCAGGCGGCCGTCGATACCGAGCTCGTCAAACCTGGGTTGGTGCCGCCTGGCTGTGCCGTATCCCTCAGACGTCTCTACCAGGCGAGGCTGAAGTCCGACTATGGAGATATCGCGCCGTCATCGTGATCCGAGGCCGACCAGGCCGTTGCCGAAGCGGAAAAGATCGTGGCCGTCTTGACGCGCGTTTCCCTCACGAGTTCACAGCGGCCGATATTGCCGGCGGCGAGGAGATCCTCGGCGTTCGTGATTCCAGCGGTTGTGGATTCACCAACGTGGGCAGCAGCAAGCCCCGAAGCCATCGCGGCCCCTCCTTCCTGACACGCATGAGCATCGCTCCCACCCTCGAGGATCAATCCGGACTGGACAACAGACTACGCCTCCGCCGCACTGTTGAAGCGGCGGCAACGCCGAAAACTCAGTCCCCGCCTCCCGAGTTTACGCCGGGTCAGCGTGCTCGCCTCCGACGGGTACTAGCGAACGCGATCGACTCCACCACACGAACCCGGCCCAGAGCCCCAAGGCGGCCAGCCCGAGCAGGCTCGCCGCCCGACCGATCCGGAAGCTGCGCGGGTCATAGCGCATGACGAGCGTCGTGCGGCCCCGCGGCAGGACCACCCCGCGGATCGCGTGGTTCACCCGCAGCACGGGCACGGGCTCGCCGTCGGCCTCGGCCACCCAGCCGGGGTGCCAGAGGTCGGCCAGGACAACGAGGCCGGGCGTGTCCATCTCCGCCTCCATCACAATCTCCTGCGGCGTCTCGCTCACGATCCCGGCGGTGCCGGAGACATCCTCAAACGTGAGATCCGCTTCCACGAACGACTCCGCGGCCGCATCAAACCGATCGGCGGCGAGCCGCGGGAGCAGTTCCT
>Ga0214917_10001166_pt1 | contig 34215 bp, 29 predicted proteins | sample LL_1208_BB_MetaG_FD_177983 | JGI IMG/M metagenome (GOLD analysis project Ga0214917, IMG submission 177983) | Freshwater microbial communities from Lake Lanier, Atlanta, Georgia, United States - LL_1208_BB | ecosystem: Environmental > Aquatic > Freshwater > Lake | place: USA: Georgia | collected... | reverse complement strand
ATAAAAATACTGAAAAAAGTAAATCCGGAAAACCACCTAAGCAGTTGATAGTCTTCAAGATTTTTTTACTGGTGGGTCGTAGTGGGATCGAACCACTGGCTTCCACCGTGTGAAGGTGGCACTCTACCGCTGAGTTAACGACCCAATATCAAAGTATTTTACACCGCAATATTTCGCCACATGGTTTTTCCATTGCTTGCTTTGTCAATATCAACAAGAACCTGCTCATGCGCGAGCAACTCCTCTGCTTCAGGCATAACGATGGAGAGAGGAAAGACCGATAAGTCAATTTTGAGACTGTTGCCAGATGCATCGTGTGTCTGGCTGTCTTCCATCATCAAAGCGTTTTGACCGCGGGTCAAAAACACATAAACATCGGCCAGCAATTCAGCGTCAAGCAAAGCGCCATGCAGTGTTCGGGCAGAGTTATTGACACCCAATCGGTCACACAAGGCATCTAAAGAATTGCGCTTGCCAGGATAGATTTCCTTGGCCATAGCCAAAGTGTCCACAATTTTTAAAACATGGTTTTGCAAAGGCAAAGCGCCACACGAGGACAGCTCTTTGTCAATAAATCCCACATCAAAAGAAGCGTTGTGAATAATCAATTCAGCACCCCGGACAAACTCCAGAAACTCTTCAAAAATCTCAAAGAATTTAGGTTTGTCTAAAAGAAATTCATTGCTGATCCCGTGAACCTTCAGCGCATCTTCGTGACTTTCGCGCTCTGGATTCAAGTAGTAGTGAAAGGTACGGCCAGTCAATTTCCGATTGAATAACTCGACACAGCCAATCTCAATGATCCGATCACCTGCCTCGGCAGACAGTCCTGTGGTTTCGGTATCTAAAACAATTTGACGCATGGACGATCAGTGATTTTCTTTGGCGTGGTTGATGGTGTAGCGAGGTATTTCAATAACCAGGTTTTGATTGCTCAATAAAGCCTGGCATGCCAAGCGAGAGTTAGGTTCTAAACCCCAGGCACGATCTAACAAGTCATCTTCCTCTTCTTCGGCTGGATTGAGACTTGCAAGGCCTTCCTTGACAATCACATGGCAGGTGGTACAGGCACAACTCATGTCGCAGGCGTGTTCAATCGCAATACCATTGTCCAGCAGCGCTTCGCAAATTGAAGTGCCTGGGATAGCTTGAATTTCTCGGCCTTCTGGGCAGTATTGTGCGTGTGGGAGTATTCGGATGGTTGTCATCACAATGATTCTATGGTTTTGCCAGATAAAGCCTGACGAATACTTTCATTCATTCGCAAAGCTGCAAAAGCCTCGGTACCTTTTGCCAGTGCTTCTGTCGCTTGCTCAATGGCTATCGCATCATTCAAACTTTTGGACTCTTGAGCCAATGCCATCAACTGTTTGATGTGTTCAAGCTCTGGGGCAGCCAATAAATGGGCATCTTTTTCCAAAGCAGCATGGGTGGCCAAGCACATACGGTCCACTTCAAGACGGGACTCCGCCAAGGCTCTGGCCTGTTTATCAATCTCAGCCGTGTGAAAACTGTCTAGCAGCATGGAGGTGATTTGCTCATCTGACAAACCATAACTGGGCTTAACCTCAATCTGCGATTCAACCCCACTGTTCATTTCTTTGGCTGCGACCGACAGCAGGCCATCTGCATCCACCGTAAAAGTGACTCTGATACGCGCCGCGCCTGCTGCCATAGGTGGAATGCCGCGTAATTCAAAGTGTGCAAGGCTTCGACAATCATGGACCAAGTCACGTTCACCCTGAACGATATGGAGGGCAAGCGCAGTTTGTCCATCTTGGTAGGTGGTGAAGTCTTGTGCCATGGCTGTGGGGATGGTTTGATTTCTTGGAACGATTCGCTCTACAAGTCCACCCATGGTTTCTATCCCCAGAGAAAGCGGGATCACATCGAGCAAAAGCATATTGCCATCTGTGTTGTTACCCACCAGTTGGTTGGCTTGTAATGCTGCGCCAAGTGCGACGACTTCGTCTGGATTTAAATTGTTGAGTGGCTGGCAATGAAGCAACTCACCAACTGCCTTCTGAACCATGGGCATACGGGTAGAACCACCCACCATCACCACGCCTTGGATATCTTCAATGGCAATATGGGCATCGCGCAGCGCTTTTTTAACAGCAGTCAAGGTGCGTTGCGTAAGAGATTGCGTTTGCGCTTCAAAAACTTCACGGCTCACATTCAAACGAAGTTCACCATCAGACAGCAAGGCATCAAATACAACACTGTTTTCTGAAGACAGTGCTTCTTTACACCTCCGCGCAGCCACCAAGACAGCGCTTTTATCACTGTCGGTGGACACTTTTACGCCAGTTGCTTCCATTGCATATCTGGCCAATGCGCGATCGTAATCATCCCCTCCTAAGGCAGAATCGCCACCCGTGGAGAGAACCTCAAACACACCTTGGCTTAATCGAAGAACAGAGATATCAAATGTTCCACCACCGAGGTCATAGACCGCGTATATGCCCTCACTGGCATTATCAAGACCATAAGCCAATGCGGCGGCAGTAGGCTCATTGATCAACCGCAATACATTGAGTCCAGCAAGCTTTGCTGCATCTTTGGTTGCCTGACGTTGAGCATCGTCAAAATAAGCCGGAACCGTAATAACAGCACCATGAATATCATCAGCAAATGTGTCTTCAGCTCGCTGTCTCAAGGTTGCCAAAATTTCTGCGCTGATCTCTACTGGTGACTTGACGCCATCGACAGTCTTGATGCTCAACATGCCAGGCGTATCCAAAAACGCATAGGGCAATTCTTCAGCGTTGGAGATATCTTTCAACGCTCTGCCCATGAATCTTTTGACTGAAACAATGGTATTTGCGGGGTCAGTTGTTTGACTCGATAGCGCTTGAGCCCCAATCTCTCTGCGCCCTTGGGACAGGTACCTGACAGCTGAGGGCAATATGACGCGACCATCAGCATCGGGCAAACACTCTGCAATTCCACTGCGAACACTGGCTACTAAAGAATGGGTCGTACCCAAATCTATACCAATACCGATGCGACGCTCATGAGGGTTTGGTGCCTGTCCAGGTTCGGAAATTTGAAGCAAAGCCATTTTCTAGAATTGTCCCTTACGCGTTTTCTAATTGATCACGCCGCTTGTCGATATCGTCTTCAAAACGCTCCATGAACATCAAAGTCCTGACCTCACCAGCAGCATTGCTCCAATGTTTATCAACATCCAAATACGTCTCACATCTTGCAAAGGCTGACTCTTTTGCGGCCAAGACTTCTTGTTGGAGTTTGCCTATTTCGTGGAAAGAATCTGCATCTTCGAGTTGCTCTCGCCACTGCATTTGCTGGATAAGAAAGTCTGAAGGCATACGCGTATTTTCTTCCGCCTTGATCGAAGCACCATTCAATTCGCAAAGGTAAGCGGCTCGTTTGAGGGGAAGTTTGAGCCTTTGATAGGCCTCATTGATACGCACCGAATATTGCATTGCTATTCGTTGGGATGCGGTATCTTGCACAGAAAAGTTATCCGGATGCGCCATACGCTGAAGATTTTTCCAGCGCTCATCAAGCAATTGACGATTTAACTTGAATGTCAGGGGTAAATTGAAAAGCTCAAAATCATTTGCAGACAGCAAAGATTGCTGAAGCCCCTGGCCAGAGTTCATGGTCAAACCCTGAACGATTCACCACAACCACAACGGTCACGTTCGTTAGGATTGTTAAATTTAAAGCCTTCATTCAAACCTTCACGAACAAAATCTAACTCAGTGCCATCAAGGTAGGCCAAACTTTTCGGGTCAATCAGGATCTTCAAGCCATGGGCTTCAAAAACAACATCCTCACCGCTTAAATCATCCACGTATTCAAGCTTGTAAGCCAGCCCAGAACAACCCGTGGTCTTGACCCCAAGACGAACACCTACGCCCTTACCTCTCTTAGTGAGGTATCGATTTACATGCCGCGCAGCGGCCTCGGTCATGGAAACTGACATATCAGTGCGTGTTTTTCTTTTTGTAATCTTCAACAGCTGCCTTGATGGCGTCTTCCGCCAAAATGGAGCAATGAATTTTGACGGGTGGCAGGGCTAACTCTTGTGCAATTTCACTGTTCTTCAAAGCCGCGGCTTGGTCCAATGTTTTGCCTTTCACCCACTCAGTCACCAATGAAGATGAGGCGATAGCAGAGCCACATCCATAGGTTTTGAAGCGCGCATCTTCAATCACCCCAGTCAGTGGGTTGACCTTGATTTGAAGCTTCATGACGTCGCCACAGGCAGGCGCACCCACCATCCCCGTTCCTACCGAGTCGTCACCCTTGTCAAATGAACCCACATTGCGTGGATTTTCATAATGGTCAATGACCTTTTCGCTGTACGCCATGTCTGTCTCCGTCAAAAATTGTCAGTGGGCTGCCCATTGGATGGTGCTGAGATCCACACCATCTTTGTACATTTCCCATAAAGGACTTAAATCGCGCAATTTGCCGACATTGGCGCGAATTGTGGTGATTGCGTAATCAATTTCTTCTTCAGTTGAGTAGCGCCCTACCGTCATGCGCAAGCTGCTGTGCGCCAATTCATCGCTGCGGCCTAAAGCTCGCAAAACATAGCTGGGCTCCAGACTTGCAGAGGTACAGGCCGAACCAGAAGACACCGCCAAGCCCTTGATACCCATGATGAGAGATTCACCCTCAACATAGTTAAAGCTGATGTTCAGGTTATGCGGTACGCGCTGGGTCAAATGGCCATTGACAAAAACCTGTTCAATGTCTTTTAGGCCATTCAACAATCTTTGCTGCAAATGACGCGCATGAACGATGTCATGTGCCATCTCGAGTTTGGCAATCCGAAAGGCTTCTCCCATGCCCACACATTGGTGGGTGGGCAAAGTACCACTGCGCATGCCTCTTTCGTGTCCGCCACCATGCATTTGTGCTTCTAAACGAACACGGGGTTTGCGACGGACATAAAGCGCTCCAATACCCTTAGGACCGTAGGTTTTGTGAGAAGCAAGGCTCATCAAATCAACAGGCAATTTCTCCAAATCAATCTCAACTTTGCCGGTTGATTGGGCTGCATCCACGTGAAAAATAATGCCTTTTTCGCGGCACAAATTACCAATGGCCGAAATGTCTTGGATGACGCCAATTTCATTATTGACATGCATAACGCTTGCCAAAATAGTGTCGGGGCGTATGGCATCTTTGAACCGATTGAGGTCAACCAAGCCATCTTCTTGCACATCTAAGTAAGTGACTTCAAAGCCTTGACGCTCAAGCTCGCGCATGGTGTCAAGAACAGCTTTGTGCTCGGTCTTAACAGTAATTAAATGCCGACCTTTGGTTTTGTAGAAATGGGCTGCGCCTTTGATGGCAAGGTTATTGGACTCTGTTGCGCCAGAGGTCCACACAATTTCGCGAGGGTCAGCCCCAATCAAAGCAGCAACATCGGCTCTGGCTTTTTCAACCGCTTCCTCAGCTTCCCAGCCCCAAGCATGGCTACGGGATGCTGGGTTTCCATAATGCTCTCGCAACCAAGGAATCATGGCCTCAACCACCCGCTCATCACACGGGTTGGTCGCAGAATAGTCAAGGTAAATAGGGAAATGCGGTGTCATATCCATGGAAAATCAGCCTTTAGCGAAAACATTGCCCAAGGCAAATACAGAGTTAGGGGCGTTGACACGGATAGGTTTGACGACGGGGGCGGCTGAAATAGCACGTCTTGTCATGGGTTTTTCCTCCACTTGGAGGCCCTTGGCGAGTTGATCGTCCACCAGTTTTTGTAAATTGACTGAGTTGAGAAAATCAATCATTCGCTGGTTCAAAGACGACCACAGCTCATGCGTCATGCACTTTCCGGATTCGCCCAGACAGTTTTCTTTGCCTGCGCAGTGGGTGGCATCAATGGGCTCATCTACCGACAAAATAATGTCTGCGACTGAAATTTCAGTTGCTTTGCGACCCAAGGTATAGCCGCCACCTGGTCCACGAGTGGACTCAACGAGCTGGTGGCGACGCAATTTGCCGAACAACTGCTCCAAATATGACAATGAGATCTGCTGACGCTGGCTGATGGCAGCCAAGGTGACTGGCCCATTGTTTTGGCGCAATGCCAAATCAATCATGGCTGTAACTGCAAAACGTCCTTTGGTGGTTAAACGCATATGAAACTCCTAGATGGGCTTTGTCGACTGGTTTAGTCAACTATAGCACAAGACCAAATAAAACAGTCGGGTACTGGGCGCTCAAAGGTTATCCCGAGGGGCAGCTCCAAAAGTGAGCGCCCTGAGGCGACTTAGCTGGTCGCGGGCAGCCGCAGCGGCCTCAAACTCCAAATTACGGGCATGTTCCAGCATTTGCTTTTCGATCCGTTTGATTTCTTTGGCGACATCTCTTTCGCTCATATCCTCCACCCGAGCTTGCTCCAGCTCTAGGCGCATAGATTCTTTGTCAGACTTTTCGCTGTAAACACCATCAATCAAATCACGAATACCCTTGACGACACCGCGGGGCGTGATGCCGTTGGCCAAATTGAAAGCCACTTGCTTGGTACGGCGACGCTCAGTCTCGCCAATCGCCTTTTTCATGGACTCGGTCATTTTGTCGGCATACAAAATAGCCCGCCCCTCTAAATTTCGGGCCGCCCTTCCAATGGTTTGAATCAAGCTGCGCTCTGAACGCAAAAAACCTTCTTTGTCGGCGTCCAATATGGCCACCAAAGAAACCTCGGGCAAGTCCAAGCCTTCGCGCAACAAGTTAATCCCCACCAATACATCGAAGGCACCAAGCCTCAAATCGCGAAGAATTTCAACCCGTTCCACTGTATCAATGTCACTGTGCAAATAACGAACTTTGACACCGTTATCGCTCAGGTAATCGGTCAACTGCTCTGCCATGCGTTTGGTCAGCGTGGTGATCAAAATCCGCTCGTTCTTGACCACGCGAATGCGAATTTCTTGCAGCACATCGTCTACTTGGCTGGCAGCAGGCCGCACCTCAACCTCAGGGTCGACAAGCCCAGTGGGGCGAACCACCTGCTCCACAATTTGGCCCGAATGCGTTTTTTCGTAATCGGAAGGTGTTGCCGAGACGAAAACAAGTTGGCGCATGCGCTGCTCAAACTCCTGAAGCTTTAAGGGCCGGTTATCCAGCGCACTGGGCAAACGAAAACCGTATTCGACCAAGGTGGTTTTTCGCGCTTTGTCGCCGTTGTACATGCCTGAAAATTGACCCATCAGCACATGGCTTTCATCAAAAAACATGAGTGCGTCTTTGGGCAAATAGTCCGTCAAGGTACTGGGTGGCTCACCTGGTGCAACGCCTGACAAATGTCGGGTGTAGTTTTCAATCCCCTTGCAATGCCCCACTTCACTGAGCATTTCCAAATCAAAACGGGTGCGCTGCTCCAGCCTTTGGGCTTCCACCAATTTACCCATGCCGACCAATTCCTTGAGCCTTTGGTCTAGCTCCAATTTGATGGTCTCTACCGCAGCCAACACTTTATCGCGGGGGGTCACGTAATGACTTGAGGGGTAGACCGTGAAACGGGGTATTTTTTGACGTACCCGACCCGTCAGCGGGTCTAGCAGTTGAAGACTTTCAATCTCGTCGTCAAACAACTCAATACGAATAGCCAGTTCACTGTGCTCGGCAGGAAAAATGTCAATGATGTCTCCTCGAACACGAAACCTTCCGCGCGCAAAGTCCATGTCATTTCGCTCGTATTGCATACGCACCAGCTGGGCGATGATGTCTCTTTGCCCAGGCTTGTCGCCTGCCCTCAACGTCATCACCATCCTGTGGTAACTCTCGGGCTCTCCAATACCGTAGATGGCAGAAACGGTGGCCACAATGATCACGTCTCTGCGTTCGAGCAGGCTTTTGGTGCATGACAGACGCATCTGCTCAATATGCTCGTTGATGGCGCTGTCTTTTTCAATGAACAAATCTCTTTGAGGCACATAAGCCTCAGGCTGGTAGTAATCGTAGTAACTGACGAAATATTCCACCGCGTTTTTAGGGAAAAACTCGCGAAATTCGCTGTAAAGCTGGGCAGCCAAGGTCTTATTCGGTGCATAAATGATCGCTGGCCGACCCATTTGCGCAATCACATTCGCCATGGTGAACGTTTTTCCTGAACCTGTCACACCTAACAAGGTTTGGAACATTTCACCGTCTTGCATGCCCTCGACCAATTGAGAAATAGCTTGGGGTTGGTCACCTGCCGGAGGGTAAGGCTGAAAAAGCTCAAAGGGCGAACCTGGGTATGTATGCCATGTGCCCTCTTTTTTAGCAACAGTGGGGAGGTCATGCAAATCAGAAAGCGAAGCCATGGTTCAGGTACCAAACAAGGCTTGTTCAAGCCGTTAAAATGATGATAAACCGCGTAGCCTACCGCAGACTGCGCGGTTTTTTGGCGAACTCCCTACTTAAATCACAAGGACCCCCGATGTCACTGTTTTCCGCTGTCGAAATGGCCCCACGAGACCCCATCTTGGGTCTGAATGAACAGTTCGCTGCTGATAAATCGCCCCACAAAGTCAATTTAGGGGTGGGTGTCTATTTCAACGAAGACGGTAAATTGCCTTTGCTGGCTTGCGTGCTTCAGGCTGAAAAAACACTGATGGAAAAACCGTCTGCCCGCGGCTATTTGCCCATCGATGGCATCGCGGCCTATGACAGCGCGGTCAAAGGTTTGGTCTTTGGTTCAGACTCGGACGCGGTCAAGTCTGGACGCGTTGCCACTGTTCAGGCCATTGGTGGAACTGGCGGCTTGAAAATCGGTGCCGATTTTCTTCACAAGCTCAACCCAGCTAGCAAGGTCATGATCAGCGACCCCAGCTGGGAGAACCACAGAGCACTTTTTTCAGCTGCTGGATTTGTTGTTAATACTTATGCCTATTACGACGAACAAAAACGTGGCATCAACTTTGAAGGGCTGATCAAAAGTCTCAGTGCGGCAGCCTCAGGTACCGTGGTTGTGCTGCATGCTTGCTGCCATAACCCAACCGGCTATGACCTGACTCCTGAGCAATGGGACAAAGTCATCGCCACCGTCAAAGAAAAACAATTGACACCTTTTCTTGATATGGCCTACCAAGGTTTTGGCAACGGCATCACCGAAGACGGTGCGGTGATTGAAAAATTTGTGTCTGCAGGTACAGATTTTTTGGTCTCAACCTCTTTTTCCAAAAGTTTTAGCCTTTACGGCGAACGCGTCGGTGCTTTATCGGTCTATTGCCATGACGCTGATGAAGCCGCAAGGGTGTTGTCTCAGCTCAAAATTGTCATTCGTACCAATTACTCCAACCCGCCCACCCATGGCGGAGCCGTTGTGGCTGCTGTACTCAACAACCCTGAACTGCGTGCTTTGTGGGAAAAAGAGCTCGCAGGTATGCGCATACGGATTAAATCTATGCGCCAGAGCTTGGTCGATGGCCTCAAAGCAGCGGGAATCCAGCAAGACATGGGGTTCATCACCCAACAGATTGGCATGTTCAGTTACTCTGGACTGAGCAAAGACCAGATGGTTCGACTGCGTACAGAGTTTGGGGTGTATGGAACGGATACAGGACGTATGTGCGTGGCCGCCCTCAACACACACAATCTTCCCTATGTGTGTCAGGCTATCGCAGCTGTTCTCAAAAACTGATGAAAGCCCTCATTTTTGATGTTTTCGGAACGCTAGTTGACTGGCGTGGTTCCATTGCACTTCAGGCTGAAAGAGATTTATCACCCCTTGGATTGCAAACCGATTGGCATGCTTTTGCAGATGCTTGGCGCAATGAGTACCAGCCCGCTATGGAGCGGGTACGCAGCGGACAACGGGCGTTTTGCAAGCTTGATGTATTGCACCGCGATAACTTAGATATTGTTTTGTCCAGATTAGGATGGACCTCAGTAGATGAGGCAACGCGCACAAAACTGACACTTGCTTGGCACACGCTGGATGCTTGGCCGGAGGTCAAGCATGCCTTGACCAGATTGAGAAAGAAGTTTCTTCTGGCCCCCTGCTCCAACGGCCATATTGCATTGATGGTCAATCTTGCTCGTCACAATGACTGGCATTGGGATGCCATCACTGGCGCAGAAATCGCTCACGATTACAAGCCGCAAGCGGTGGTCTACCAAGCTTCTGCTGAAGCACTAGGGTGTTCTTGGCAAGAGACAACCATGGTTGCCGCGCATTCAAGTGATTTGGCGGCGGCCAAACAATCGGGGCTTGGCACCGCTTTTATTGCGCGTCCTGATGAATATGGACCCGGTCTGGGCGAGTCAAAAGCTACAACTCCTGTCGATTTTGAAGCCCAAGACCTGAATCACCTTGCAGATCTCTTGGAATGCTGAACAAGTGCTGTTATATTGCACTGCAACATAACTGAAAAGACAGGCCTAACATGCTTTACCAACTTTATGAAGCCCAACGGTCACTCATGGAACCCTTTGCAGACTTTGCATTGGTGTCTTCCAAAATGCTGGGCAACCCAGTTTCTCCTTTAGCGCAAAACCCTTTGGTTCAGCGCTTGTCTGCCTCGTATGACCTGATGTACCGGCTTGGTAAGGATTACGTCAAACCTGAGTTTGGCATACCGTCTGTAAATATCCAAGGATCTGAAGTCGCTGTCCGTGAGGTGATTGAAGTCAACAAGCCGTTTTGTGATTTGCTGCATTTCAAAACCTTTTGCGACAACGCGGCAACCCTTGATAACTTAGCATCATTGCCAGCTGTACTGATCGTGGCGCCGTTGTCAGGCCATTACGCTACTTTGCTGCGCGACACAGTGAAAACCATGTTGCAAGGACACAAGGTTTACATCACCGACTGGAAAAATGCCCGGCTTGTACCCCTGACCGAAGGTGAATTTCATCTTGACGACTATGTCAACTACATACAAGAATTTATTCGTCATGTACAAGCTACCCATGGCCATTGCCATGTGATGAGCGTTTGCCAACCCACTGTGCCGGTGTTGGCTGCGGTATCTTTGATGGCAAGTCGTGGAGAACATTTACCCTTGAGTATGACCATGATGGGCGGCCCCATTGATGCCACCAAGTCGCCTACTGCTGTCAACAACTTGGCTATGAACAAAAGCTTCAGTTGGTTTGAAAATAATGTGATCTACCGAGTGCCAACCAATTTTCCTGGCGCAGGTCGCCGTGTCTACCCTGGTTTTTTGCAACACACGGGTTTTGTCGCCATGAACCCCGATAGACACCTTAAAAGCCATTACGACTACTTCAAAGATCTGATCAAAGGTGACAACTCAAGTGCGGATTCACATCGTCAGTTCTACGACGAGTACAACGCGGTATTGGACATGGACGCCGATTACTACCTTGAAACCATTGCCACAGTTTTTCAAGACTTTAAATTGGTAAGAGGAACATGGGATGTGATTTCTGAAACTGGAAACGTAGAAAGAGTTCGTCCCCAAGACATCAGCAATTGCGCACTTCTCACCGTAGAAGGCGAGCTTGATGATATTTCAGGCTCTGGTCAAACCAAAGCAGCCTTGAAACTCTGCTCAGGAATTTCCACTTCAAATAAATCGCACTATGAAGTCAAAGGTGCAGGTCATTACGGGATTTTCAGCGGAAGACGCTGGAGAGACATGGTCTACCCTCAGGTGCAAGCGTTCATTTTGGCGCACCATACCAGCGCCAAAGCAAGCAAGCCTAAACGCCGGGTATCCGCCTCTGCACGGTGAGTCTCAGTCTGCGCATCTTGGCTGTCTTGCCGCAAACGCAATGCACGAGATGCGGCTACCCAGATTGCGAGGCTTATGCCAATGCGATTGAAAGCCAAGAAGCGGGCATCAACCAATGCCCTCCAGGCGGCGAAGAGGGCATACAACGTCTAAGCGATCTCACCGGACTTCCCGTAGTGCCCTTGAACCCTGAGAATGGCTTACAGGGACCAAGGCATATTGCATGGATCGACGAGCAATGGTGCATCGGTTGCACGCTTTGCATATCGGCATGTCCTACAGATGCGATCTTAGGGGCCAGCAAGCAAATGCACACTGTGATTGAGGATGCATGCACAGGTTGCGAGCTTTGCCTGCCTGTCTGCCCTGTTGATTGCATTCATCTTGAAAATGTGACGCTAGGCAACAGCGGTTGGAATGCATGGACCCAAGACCAAGCAGACCATGCTAAAAAACGCTATGAACGAAAGAAGCTACGGCTGTCCAAAGAACAAGGCGAAACCCATGCAGATAAAAACATCGTTGGACTGAAACAGTCAGCAGTACAAGCTGCGCTTGAAAGAGCCAAAGCGCAAAAATAAAATTGACGCGCTAATGTGCCTGCTCAGCCAAAGCGCTGAAAGCTTTGATCACTTCTGTGGGGGCTTGCACCAACTCTATCAGCACGCCTTCACCACTCAAAGGAAATTCCTCGTTTCCTTTGGGATGAACAAAGCAAATATCAAAACCAGCTGCACCCTTGCGGATACCCCCTGGTGCAAAGCGTAAGCCTCGCGATGTCAGCCAATTAACGGCTGCAGGCAAATCGTCGATCCACAAGCCAATGTGGTTCAAAGGGGTGGTGTGAACCGCAGGTTTTTTTTGGATATCAAAGGGTTGCATCAAATCAACTTCAACCTTCAAAGGTCCTTGACCAAGGGTGCAAATATCTTCATCGACATTTTCCCGCTCAGATTGAAAATGACCAGACACACTAAGACCCAAAAGATCAACCCATAAGTGCCTGAGGGTGGACTTATCAGTCGCACCTATTGCAATTTGTTGCAATCCTAAAACTTTAAAAGGACGGGTCACACAAACTCCACAATCACTTGGTCTACGCTCAAAGAGTCGCCCTTGGTGGCTTGAACTGATTTAACAACCCCGTCTTGGGCGGCAAACAAAACATTCTCCATCTTCATTGCTTCAATCACTGCCACTCGCTCACCAGCTTGAACTTTTTGACCTTGGGTGACGGCTACTTCAACCAAAAGCCCTGGCATCGGGGACAACACAAATCGCGACATATCTGCTGGGGGTTTGTAGGGCATGAGCCGGTAAAGATCAGCCATACGTGGCGATATGACCAAAGCTTCTATGCGCAAACCATGGTGTTGAATTTGCAAAACCAGTGGGTTTTTCAATGAGCCTCTTTCCACTTGCGCGACAAAGGCTTGACCGTTCACAGTACCCTCGATAGCAATGTCATTCAAGCGAGAATGGCTTTCAATGGCATAGTTTTTATCATTAACTTTGATGACAGCTGTTCCTCTTCCACCTACGTCATCAACCTCAACCTGGGTGTAGCCATGATGACCCTTTGCATCCAAGGTGATAACGGTATAAGTCTGACCTACCTTGACATCGTAGCCAGGCAACTGGCCGCTTAATGAAGCAGCCCGTTCGCGAGATTTACGTCTCACAAACGCTGCAAGAGCGATAAGAAAATCAGGGTCGGTATGCGAAACGCTTTCGGCGCTGAAACCTTTGGAGAAATGCTCTGCAATAAAGCCTGTATTGAAGCGGCCAGCAACGAAATCTGGGTGTGCAAGCAAGGCTGACTGAAAAGGAATATTCGAATTGATGCCACGAATCACAAAACCATTGAGCGCATCTCGCATCTTGGCAATCGCATCATTGCGATCGCGGCCATGCACAATCAATTTTGCAATCATGGAGTCGTAGTGGATAGGAATTTCACCACCCTCTTGGACACCAGTGTCCACTCTCACCCCGAACAAGTGCTCTGTATTTGCTTGTTGCATTGAAGTGGGCGGAGGTTGGAATCGAATCAATCGACCCGTTGAAGGCAAGAAATTCCTGAATGGATCTTCTGCATTGATTCGACACTCAATGGCCCAACCGTCTCGGCGAATATCAGCTTGTGCAAATGGAATTTTTTCTCCAGCAGCGACACGGATCATCCACTCCACCAAATCCAACCCAGTGATGCACTCCGTCACAGGATGCTCAACCTGCAGGCGCGTATTCATCTCTAAAAAATAAAAACTCTGATCCTTACCCACAACAAATTCAACCGTCCCAGCGCTTTGGTATTTGACCGCCTTGGCAAGTGCAACTGCTTGCTCGCCCATCGCTTGCCGGGTTTCATCACTGATGAAAGGGGAAGGTGCCTCTTCAATCACCTTTTGATGTCGGCGCTGTATAGAACACTCTCGCTCATTTAAAAACAAAACATTTCCAAACGCATCGCCTAGCAATTGAATTTCAATATGCCGTGGTTCTTCTACAAATTTCTCAATAAAGACGCGGTCATCGCCAAAGCTGTTTCTCGCCTCGTTACGGCATGAGGTAAATCCCTCATGAGCCTCTTTGTCGTTGAAAGCCACCCGCAATCCCTTGCCACCGCCGCCTGCACTGGCCTTGATCATGACGGGATAGCCAATTGTTTTGGCGATTTCAACAGCTTTTTCGGGACTCTCTATGGCTTCATTAACGCCTGGAATGGTGTTGACATTTGCAAGTGCAGCCAATTTTTTGGAGGCGATTTTGTCTCCCATCGCCGCAATCGCCTCATGTTTGGGCCCAATGAAGACGATCGAATTTTCTTCACACCGACGAGCAAAATCTTCGTTTTCGCTGAGGAAGCCATAGCCTGGGTGAATAGCTTGAGCGCCTGTTTTTTTGGCGGCTGAAATAATCACGTCGCCCAAGAGATAGCTTTCACGACTTGGTGCAGGACCAATGCAAACTGACTCATCCGCCAAAGCAACATGACGGGCATTTTTATCCGCTTCAGAATAAACAGCGACGGTAGAGATACCCATGCGCTTTGCAGTCACAATCACACGGCAGGCGATTTCGCCTCTGTTGGCGATCAAAATTTTGGTGAACATTGCTTTTCCTAAATCTTTAAAGTGGAATGTTGCCGTGCTTGCGCCACGGATTCTCAATTTTTTTATCTTTCAACATCACCAAAGAACGGCACACTCTTTTGCGGGTTTCGCTGGGAAGAATAACGTCATCAATAAAGCCTCTTGCACCGGCCACGAAAGGGTTGGCAAATCTGGCTTTGTATTCCGCTTCTTTCAATCCCAACTTCTCAGGGTTGCCTTTGTCTTCGCGGAAAATAATTTCAACCGCCCCTTTGGCACCCATCACAGCAATTTCCGCATGGGGCCAAGCAAAATTGACGTCACCCCTTAAATGCTTTGAAGCCATCACGTCATAAGCACCACCATAGGCTTTGCGGGTAATGACAGTAATCTTAGGCACAGTGCATTCTGCATACGCATACAAAAGCTTTGCCCCATGCTTAATGATGCCGCCAAATTCTTGAGATGTGCCGGGCATGAAGCCAGGGACATCGACGAAAGTGATCACAGGGATATTGAAAGCATCGCAAAAGCGAACAAATCTGGCGGCTTTGATACTGCTTTTGATGTCCAAGCATCCAGCCAATACCAAGGGTTGATTGGCGACAATCCCCACAGTTTGCCCCGCCATTCTTGCAAAGCCAATCAAGATATTTTTTGCATAGTCGGGTTGTAGTTCAAAGAAGTCCCCGTCATCCACAGTTTTGAGAATGAGTTCCTTCATGTCGTAAGGCATATTGGGGTTATCGGGAACCAAGCTGTCTAAGCTTGTGTCTATTCGCTCAGCAGGATCCCCACTGGGGCGCACAGGCGGTTTCTCACGGTTATTCAAAGGCAGGTAGTTATACAAACGCCTAAGCATCAAAAGAGCTTCAACATCGTTATTGAAGGCCATATCAGCCACGCCACTTTTGGTCGTGTGCGTTGTGGCACCGCCTAAATCTTCTGCCGTGACTTCTTCATGCGTCACAGTCTTTACCACTTCAGGGCCAGTGACGAACATATAAGAGCTGTCCTTGACCATAAAGATGAAGTCGGTCAGCGCTGGGGAATATACAGCTCCACCAGCCGAGGGGCCCATGATCATGCTGATCTGGGGAACCACGCCGCTGGCCATGACGTTGCGCTGAAACACCTCCGCATAGCCACCTAAAGAAGCAACGCCTTCTTGAATACGTGCACCACCTGAATCATTCAAACCGATAACGGGTGCGCCCACCTTCAACGCTTGGTCCATGATCTTGCATATCTTTTCGGCATGCGATTCTGATAATGCGCCGCCATAAACCGTGAAATCTTGACTGAACACAAAGACAAGTCGACCATTGATCATGCCGTAGCCAGTGACTACGCCATCGCCAGGGATTTTGTTGGCTTCCATGCCGAAATCCACGCAACGATGCTCGACAAACATATCCCACTCTTCAAAGGTTCCTTCGTCTAGCAAAATTTCTAATCGCTCACGGGCGGTCAACTTACCTTTGGCATGTTGCGCAGCAATTCTTTTCTCACCGCCACCCATTCTGGCTGCAGCTCTTTTTTCTTCTAGTTGATGAATGATGTCTTGCATGAATCTACCTTTGAAATATATTTTTTCTTAGAACAATTTTAATTTTTTATCCTACAAGGCGAGTAACTCGCGGGCAGCTGTAGAGGCAGCGATTCGCCCATTGAGAACGTCTTGCTCTAAAGTAGTCAAACGAGCAGCTACTTTAGGATTTTGAGTGAAAGCTGCCCTGAGTCCAGTTTGAATCAATTCCTGAAGCCACATCAATGACTGTGATTGCCTTCGGTTTTGCCATTCGCCACTTGCCATTTGGCGTTGTTTGAAGTCAGCGACGACAGACCAAAAATCAGCAACCCCAGTTCCAGACAAAGCCGACAACCTGAGCGCTTTGGGATGCCACTTGTTGGCAACCGTCATTGAATGTGCATGTCCCGCCAGCAAATGAAAAGCACTTTCAATGAAGGCTTGGGCTTGTGAGGCGGCGTTTTCATCTAAGTCAGACTTGTTGATCAGAACCACATCGGCAATTTCCATGATCCCTTTTTTGATTGCCTGCAGGTCATCGCCAGCATTGGGCAGTTGCATAACGACAAACATATCGGTCATGCCTGCTACTGTCGTTTCGCTTTGTCCAACGCCCATGGTCTCAACAATAACGATATCGTAACCAGCAGCTTCACACAAAAGAATGCATTCGCGGGTCTTTTCAGCGACACCGCCCAAAGTCCCGCTGCTTGGACTGGGTCGGATAAAAGCAGAAGGGTTGTTAGATAAGAGTTCCATTCGGGTTTTGTCTCCCAAGATCGAACCGCCAGATAGACTGGACGACGGATCTACCGCCAAAACAGCCACCTTGTGGCCCTGAGTGATTAACCACAAGCCTAGATTTTCAATCAGTGTGGATTTACCTACGCCAGGTACGCCACTCAATCCAATTCGCATCGATTTTCCCGTGTGAGGCAGCAGCTGGGTCAATAGTTGATCGGCTTGATGACGGTGATCTTGGCGTGTCGACTCCATCAATGTGATGGCTTTTGCTAATGCACGTCGTTTAGGCAGGGCCTCACCATGCATTAAATCCGGGAAAGTCCGCGCAAAGTCACTCATGAGAACTCAGAATTATTTTTGAGCTTGCACAGCTTGCTCAATGTGCTTGAGCACATCACGCGCACTGACGGGAATAGGGGTGCCAGGTCCGTATATTCCTTTCACACCAGATGCATAAAGAAATTCATAATCTTGTTTGGGAATCACACCGCCTACAAACACAATGATGTCTTGCGCTCCTTGTTTTTTCAATTCCTCAATGATGGCAGGCACCAAGGTTTTGTGCCCAGCTGCCAGCGTAGAAACGCCCACGGCGTGGACATCATTTTCAATCGCCTGTCGAGCGCATTCCTCTGGTGTTTGAAAGAGTGGACCAATATCCACATCAAAGCCCAAATCTGCAAACGCGGTAGACACCACTTTAGCGCCACGGTCGTGTCCATCTTGACCCAGCTTAGAGATCATCACACGCGGTCTTCTGCCTTGCTTGCTTGCAAACATGGCAATATCGTCTTTGAGTTGATTCCAATACTCCATGGTGTCCCCCTCGTGGCCGCTGTCATAGGCTGCGGCATAAATGCCGCTTACCTTTTGCGTATCTGCCCTGTGGCGACCGAATACCTTTTCAAGCGCCTCGCTCACCTCGCCCACCGTTGCTCGTAATCGCATTGCCTGTATCGATAGATCCAACAGGTTTCCATCGCCATTTTGAGCAGCCTTGGTTAGCGCATCTAAGGCAAGCGCCACAGCGTTTGAATCTCTGCTGGCCTTGATACTGTTGAGCCGATCAATTTGGCTCAATCGCACTTTAACGTTGTCGATGTCTCTGACCTCCACAGAATCTTCGTGGGCGAGTTTGTATTTGTTGACGCCCACAATCACGTCTTGTCCAGAGTCAATTCGTGCTTGTTTGTCCGCCGCTGCAGCTTCAATTTTCAATTTTGCCCAGCCTGAACCAACCGCCTTGGTCATGCCACCCATGGCATTGACTTCTTCAATGATTTTCCATGCTTCGTCAGCCATTTCTTGGGTGACTTTTTCCATCATATAGCTGCCAGCCCATGGATCAATCACGTTGGTGATATGGGTTTCCTCTTGAATGATCAATTGGGTATTTCTAGCAATGCGAGACGAAAACTCGGTAGGCAATGCAATGGCTTCATCAAAACTGTTGGTGTGCAAACTTTGGGTACCGCCAAAAACTGCAGCCATGGCCTCAATGGTGGTTCGCACAATGTTGTTGTAGGGGTCTTGCTCCGTTAAGCTCCAGCCCGAAGTTTGACAATGGGTGCGCAACATCAAGCTTTTGGGACTTTTTGCGCCAAAGTCTTGCATGATTCGACACCACAACAGCCTCGCTGCACGCATCTTTGCAATTTCAAGGTAGAAATTCATACCTATCGCCCAAAAAAACGATAAGCGTGGCGCAAACGAATCAACAGCCAAACCCTTGGCTAACGCTGTTTTGACATATTCTTGCCCATCCGCCAAAGTCAGAGCGAGCTCCAATGACTGATTGGCACCAGCCTCCTGCATGTGATAGCCGCTGATACTGATGGAATTGAATTTCGGCATGTGTTGCGCGGTGTAGGCAATGATGTCGCCCACAATTCGCATACTGGGTTCTGGTGGATAGATATACGTATTTCGTACCATGAACTCTTTAAGAATATCGTTCTGGATCGTTCCACTCAGATGCTCCTGGCTCACGCCCTGCTCTTCAGCAGCAACGACATAGCCAGCTAGGACAGGCAATACTGCGCCATTCATCGTCATGGAAACAGAGACTTTGTCTAACGGAATTTGATCAAACAAAATCTTCATGTCTTCGACAGAGTCAATCGCCACACCGGCTTTACCCACATCGCCCATCACCCTTGGGTGATCAGAGTCATAGCCTCTGTGTGTAGCTAAATCAAAGGCAACCGAGACGCCCTGTCCACCGCCTGCCAAAGCTTTTCTGTAAAAAGCATTGGAATCTTCAGCAGTTGAAAAACCCGCATATTGACGAATGGTCCAAGGCCGAACGGCATACATGGTTGCCTGTGGGCCTCTGAGGTAAGGCGCAAAACCTGGCAAGGTGTCTGTGTGCAAAAGACCTTGCAGATCTTTGGCTGTGTACAAGGGCTTGATGGAAATACCGTCAGGCGTATTCCAATTCAAACTCAAAAGATCTGAATTAGGGCTAGATTTTTGGGCAGCTTCAGACCATTGCTCCAAAGACGATTCAGGATAAAACGATTTTGCTTGGCTCATAATAAAAATCAATTCTTGACACAATCGGCAAAGTAATGGGTCATGCCCTGTTCATCCTTTACTTCAACGAGACCATGAATGTCTGTTTCAAAACCTGGACATTGAAGATTGAACTCACGTGCGAATTTTAAATAATCAATGATTTTTTTATTGAACACTTCACCAGGGATAAGCAAAGGAATACCCGGGGGATAAGGTGTGACCAGACTGGTTGTGATGCGGCCTTCCAACTCGTCAATGGGTACCCTCTCGGTGTTTCGATGCGCAATTTGTGCATAAGCATCGCTAGGCTTCATGGCAGGTTTAAGGTCGCTCAAATACATTTCCGTGGTGAGTTTTGCAATATCAAATTTTGAATACAAGGAATGTATGTGATGACATAAGTCACGCAACCCCATCCTTTCATAGCGAGCATATTTTTGACAAAACTCTGGCAGGATGCGCCACATAGGCTGGTTTCTGTCGTAGTCATCCTTGAACTGCTGCAAAGCAGTTAGCAAAGAATTCCAACGGCCTTTGGTGATACCAATGGTGAACATGATGAAAAAACTGTACAAACCCGTTTTTTCAACAATCACCCCATGCTCAGCTAAAAATTTCGTCACGATGCTGGCTGGAATACCGGCTTTGTCAAACTTTCCATCCAGATTTAAACCTGGCGTGACAATCGTTGCCTTGATGGGGTCCAGCATATTAAAACCATCTGCTAAATCGCCAAAACCGTGCCAATTCGGATCTTCATCTTTCTTTTTACGGCCCTTTTTCTCTGCTTTGATGATCCAGTTATCGGCACGGCCAATTCCATCGTCCACCAGGTTTTCAGGGCCCCAAACCTTGAACCACCAATCCTTGCCGTATTCCGCGTCTACCTTGCGCATGGCGCGGCGAAAATCCAGCGCCTCCGCAATACTTTCCTCTACCAAAGCAGTACCACCAGGAGGCTCCATCATGGCCGCAGCCACATCGCAGCTAGCAATGATGCTGTACTGTGGACTGGTGCTGGTGTGCATCAAATAGGCTTCGTTGAATAAATGCCTATCTAAGTGAAGTGTTTGAGAGTCTTGTACCAACACATGGCTTGCTTGGCTGATACCCGCTAGAAGCTTATGAACCGACTGCGTTGAGTAAACCATCGCTTCTTTGGGTCTGATGCGTTTTTTCCCCATGGCATGGTAAGTGCCGTAAAACGGATGGAAGGCGGCATGAGGCAACCAAGCCTCGTCAAAGTGCAAGTTGGGAATATAGCCATCCAACATATTCTTGATGGTTTCTGTGTTGTACAAAACACCGTCATAAGTGGATTGGGTCAAGGTCAATACCTTGGGCTTGAGTGTGCTGCTCGATTTTCCTTCAAGCAAAGGATTAGCTTTTAATTTTGCCTCAATCGCAGCAGGTTCAAATTCACTCTGCGGAATAGGCCCAATGATGCCAAAGTGGTTTCTTGTCGGTTTAAGGAAAACAGGAATAGCACCCGTCATGATGATGGAGTGCAAAACAGATTTATGACAGTTTCTGTCCACCACCACCACATCGCCAGGTGCCACTGTGTGATGCCACACAATTTTGTTGGATGTACTGGTTCCATTGGTCACAAAAAAACAATGATCCGCATTGAAAATTCGCGCTGCGTTTCGCTCACTCTCGCCAATAGCACCATCGTGGTCAAGAAGTTGCCCCAACTCTTCGACAGCATTGCAAACGTCAGCCCTGAGCATGTTTTCACCAAAGAACTGATGAAACATCTGCCCCACAGGACTTTTTAGAAAAGCGACTCCGCCTGAATGGCCAGGGCAATGCCAAGAGTAAGAGCCGTCCTCTGCGTAATCCAGCAAAGCTTTGAAAAAAGGTGGCTGAACGCCCTCTAAATAACTTTTAGCCTCACGAATAATGTGTCTTGCAACAAACTCAGGGGTGTCTTCAAACATATGGATGAAGCCATGCAACTCTCGCAAAATGTCATTGGGCAAATGGCGTGAAGTTTTTGTTTCGCCGTAGACATAGATGGGAACATCCGTATTTTTTCTTCGGACTTCATCAATGAAACTGCGAAGATTGACCACCGCAGGGTCTAAATCGGGACCTGGCGTAAATTCTTCGTCATCGATAGAAAGAATGAAAGCACTTGCGCGTGATTGCTGCTGCGCAAACTGACTCAGGTCGCCGTAACTGGTGACCCCCATGACCTCATAGCCCTCGCTCTCAAAAGCTTGGGCCAGCGCTCGAATACCAAGCCCCGAAGTATTTTCAGAACGAAAGTCTTCGTCAATGATGACGATGGGAAAACGAAATTTCATCAGCTACTCCGAGCGAGGTCAACCACAATGGGACAAACAGTGAAGTTTACCTGTCGAGCGCACTGATACAATGAAAAGACAGGAGAGGTGGATGAGCGGTTTAAGTCGCACGCCTGGAAAGCGTGTGAGGGTTAATAGCCCTCCGCGGGTTCGAATCCCGCCCTCTCCGCCAATAAGTAGTTACAAAGAAAATAAAACCAGCCTCCTCGGCTGGTTTTTTATTTTTGTTTTTAATTATTTTTTAGCGTCGTCGGATTTGAACCAGCCACCAACAGTATTAGAGACAGAGTCATAGGCCGAGGACATCGTAGAGCAGGCAGAGAGACAAAAGCTCATGCAAAAAACAATTGAAATGGATTTGATTGATTTAGTCATGTTTTTCCTAAGTAGGTTTCAAAGAGGAAAGTGGATGATAGTGGACTCAGATCCATTACCTCAGCTCTAAATTGGCCCTTTGGTATTCATAATTCAAAAAAAATTTCTTCACCATGCAAATGGGAATGCTCTAAAGCATATCGGGTGTCTGAACAGTGACCAATATAGATTGATCACCTTCAAGCCGCAAGCGTGAACGCAACCACCATACAGCTCCTTTTTTCACTGAGCATTCTGGTTTTTGAAATCCCAGCACGATGGATATCGCCTCACCCAAGGTGGGTTGATGGCCAATCACCAATACCGTATTTTTGCTGGTCGGCCACTGAACCGCCTCCAACAACATATCAGCCGTGCTTTGCGGCGTGATCGCAGAACTCAGCTTGTACTTCCGACCCAAGGCCATTGCTGTTTGCTCTGTACGCTTGGCAGGGCTACAAAGAATACGTGTACCATCTGGCAACTGTCGCTCCAGCCATTGGGCCATTCGCAGCGCTTGTCTCTCCCCGCGAGACGTCAAGCTCCTGCTCATATCGTCTTCACCTGGAGCAGCTTCATGGGCTTCGGCATGACGCCAGAGGATCAAGTCCATATTAATTTGCTTTCCGGAATTTTTTCATCAATTCAGTTTGAGCACTGAGACCTTTGGCCGACTCTGCAAACGGTTGACGAAGGTAAGACCCCTCAGAATTGAGTAACCAAGCATCTGCTGAATCATACAAATAAGCCACCAAGCATTCATCAATGATTCTTTGGCGAAGCTTGACATCCAAAACTGGCCAAGCAATTTCGATACGCCTCATCATGTTTCTATTCATCCAGTCTGCACTGGATAAATACAAATCCTCTTTGTCACCAGATCGGAAATAAAAGACGCGAGAATGTTCTAAAAAACGACCTATGATGGACCTGACCCTTATGTTGTCGGTAAATCCTGGTCTTTGTGCAGGAAGAATGCAAGCACCCCGAACAATCAAGTCTATTTTCACTCCGCTTTGACCTGCTCGAACCAAATCTTTGGCCAAACTTTGGTCTGTCAAGCTGTTCATTTTTAAGACGATTCGCCCAGGAACGCCATCTGCTGAAGCCTTGATTAACTGATCAATGGTGGCGGTTAATTTGGATTGCAAATTGAAAGGCGCAACCCATAGATGCTTCAACGTGGGCAAACGCCTTTGACTGGCAAGTTGCGAAAACACATGCTCAATATCAGAGGTGATTTGCGTATTGGCGGTCAAGTAACTGATGTCTGTATAAAGTCTTGCTGTTCTAGCGTTGTAATTTCCAGTCGATAAATGGGCATAACGAACCAGGCGATTGCCCTCCTTACGGGTAACCAAAAGCATTTTGGCGTGCGTTTTGAGTCCCACGACGCCATAGACCACCTGCGCACCAATTGACTCCAATCTTTCTGCCCAGTTGATATTTGCCTCTTCATCAAAGCGAGCCTTGATCTCCACAACGGCAGTCACTTCCTTTCCTCGGCGAACAGCCTCTCGAAGCAGATCCATCAACTCCGAATCAATGCCCGTTCGATAGATGGTTTGCTTGATGGCCAATACCTTAGGGTCGTTCACAGCTTGTCGCAAAAAATCCAATACGCCAGAAAAACTTTCAAACGGCTGGTGAATCAGCACATCCTCCATCTGAAGCCTTGCAAAAATAGATTCCTCTTTATTCAACTGGTGGGGGTAAGAACCCTGATGGGGCTGAAAAAGCAAATTGGGCTTCTCGACCAAGTCAATGATTTGACTTAGCCGAACAAGATTGACAGGGCCATGTACGCGATACAGCGCATTGGGTGGAAGCTTGAATTGATGCATCAAAAAATCAGCCAAGTGATCCGAGCAACCAGACGACACCTCCAAGCGCACTGCCAGGCCAAACTGTCGGTGCTCTAAGCCATGCCTAAGTGCCGTACGCAGATTGGTGACGTCTTCCTCATCAACCAGAAGGTCGGAGTCACGGGTCACACGAAACTGGGAAAAATGCCCCACCACGCGGTCGGGAAATAAATCCGCTAAGTGCGAACGAATCACACTGGAAAGTGTTACTAACAGGGTGGTAGATGAGCCATTCAACTTGGCAGGTAACTTGATGATCCTGGGCAGAGATCTGGGCACCTTGACGATGGCGATTTCATTTTCCCGCTCAAACGCATCTTTGCCAGAAAGTTTCACTATGAAATTGAGCGATTTGTTGGCAACCAAGGGAAAGGGATGTGCGGGGTCCAACCCAACAGGAGTTAGAAGCGGTTTAACCTCACGGTCAAAGTATTCCTTTACCCATTTTTTTTGGGCCGTATTTCTTTCGCTATGCGTAATAAGGTGTATGCCATTAGCTTCAAATGCAGGAATTAATTCTTCGTTGAAAACACGGTATTGCTCATCAACCAACTCATGTGCCGAGGTAGATATTTGTTTGTAAGAGTCTTCTGTAAAAGAGGATTTGTCTGCCTTTTTATCTAGGCCATGAAGATGAAGTGCGACTCTGACTTCAAAAAATTCATCAAGATTGGATGAAACGATGCACAAATAGCGTAATCTTTCTAGCAAAGGAACATGTTTTCGCTTTGCCCAGTCCAACACCCTTAAATTAAAAAGCAGGGAGCTTTCATCACGATCAATAAAATCCTTCATATTCCCTTTGTAAAAAGATTCTTTTTGACTATGGAAATTTTAAATATTAGATTCACAGAGTATTTCGAAATTGTGACAGAGATTTTGCCAAATACGAAGCGAATTTAAATGAAAGTTCTTCTTCTCGAGCTTCAACCATGATGCGTAAAAGAGGCTCTGTTCCGCTTTCACGAATCAATACCCTGCCATTTGCACCCAACTCTTTTTCGACACTTTTTATCCTTGACTGAAACTCGGTGTGGGTGCGCCAATCAAGGTGAGAAGGAATTTCAATATTGAGCAAACATTGGGGAAATAAAGGTACGGCCTGCAACAATTGATCGAGGGTTGAATTCATCCTCAAACAGGCCTGCAAAACTTGCAGGGCACTGATCAAGCCATCTCCCGTTGAATGTTTGTCTAACATCAGCAAATGACCAGAGCCCTCTCCCCCTAATACCCATCCTTGGGAAATAAGCTCTTCAAGAACATATCTGTCACCCACCTTAGATCGTAAAAAATTGATATTTAACTTTCGAAAACCTTCTTCAACAGCTTTATTCGTCATCAAAGTGCCAACAACACCTGGCACGTTATCGCCTTGGGTGATCCGATCCAGTGTCAGCACATACAAAAGTTGGTCGCCGTTGAAGAGACGACCTTTTTCATCGACCCATTGCAGCCTATCCGCATCTCCGTCCAACGCAATGCCAAAGTCTGCTTGATGGGAAATCACGGCCTGAACCAATGCTTCTGGGTGTGTAGCACCAACGTCGTGATTGATATTGACACCATTAGGCGCACACCCAAGTGTTATCACCTGCGCACCTAATTCTTCAAAAATTTTAGGAGCTACCAAATAGGCTGCTCCATGAGCAGCATCCACGACAATTTTTTTACCCTTCAGGGTTAATTGGTTATCAAAAGTACTTTTACAAAACTCAATATAGCGTCCAGCTGCATCATCGAGCCGCTTGGCTTTCCCCAGATTGATCGACTCCACCCATTGAGGTTCTTGAGTTAAAGCTTCCTCTACAGCAAACTCCCAAGCGTCATCCAACTTAGCACCTGCAGCAGAAAAAAACTTCACCCCGTTATCAGCAAAAGGGTTGTGTGAAGCGCTGATGACCACGCCCAAAGAGGCTCTGAGTGCCCGTGTAAGGTAAGCAACGCCAGGTGTGGGAATGGGCCCCAGTAACACGACATCCACGCCTGCTGAATTGAACCCAGCCTCGAGAGCTGACTCCAGCATATAGCCAGATATTCTGGTGTCCTTTCCAATCAACACCTGAGGACGAGGATCGCTACGCTTCAAAACTTGACCTACAGCATGAGCCAAGCGAAGCATGAAGTCTGGCGTGATGGGAAATTGACCTACTGTTCCACGTATGCCATCGGTACCAAAGTAGAGTCTTTTCATAATGAAATAATTTTTTTATGAGTCAATATTGTCGCAAATACCAGCTTCTGCCTTCCAGACTGACAAGGCGGCAACCGTTTTAGCGACGGCATGAACTCGCAAAATTCTTGCCCCGCGCTCTGCCGCGAGAACCGCTGCCACCACGCTTGGTACCAGTCTTTGGTCTACAGGGAGGCCACTGACCGCCCCGAGAGACGATTTATTGGACCAACCCACCATCAAGGGTTGTCCAAAATGCAGCAACTGAGACTGCTTGCGTAAAATTTCAAAATTCTGATCAACAGATTTACCAAACCCGATACCCGGGTCGAGCACCACGCGGCTTTGATCAATGCCTACTTCATCTATCAAAGCAAGTTGTGTTTGAAAAAAAACGCTCAGCTCCTCCATCACATTGCCGACCATAGGATGCAACTGCATGGTTGCAGGTTCACCGTGCATATGCATCATGCAAAGTCCACATCGGCTTGAAGCAACAGCCTGCAGAGCGCCTTTCTGGCGAAAAGCCCAGACATCATTCAAGATATCCACCCCTAAATCCAAGGCCCTGTGCATGGTTTGCGGATGGTAGGTGTCCACCGATACAGGAATATGCCATTTCACCAATTGCTTCAAAACAGGCCCAATACGTTGCCACTCTTCATCAGCGCTCAATGATGCTGCGCCTGGTCGAGTGGACTCACCGCCAACATCCAAAATATCAGCGCCCTCTTCTACCAAAGTTTCAGCATGGCTAATCGCATCAGTGCTATTTGCATGAAGCCCTCCATCTGAAAATGAATCAGGCGTGACATTGACAATACCCATCACAAGCGGATGCGACACATCCAAATCAAATCGTGTTGTTCGCCACAAAGCAACATGGGGCCGAAGCCCCATGTTAATTTTTGATTCACCCACGGCCATTAGGCAGCTGTAGGTGACGGGTTGGGTTGAACGGCAGGTGTTCCACCGCTTCCATCGCCAGAAGATGGCGTACGGGGAGTCCAGTCCTTGGGAGGACGAGGAGGACGGCCAGCCATGATGTCATCTAGCTGATCGCTATCGATGGTTTCCCATTCGAGCAGGGCCTTGGCCATGGCATGCATCTTGTCTGAGTTATCTTCAATCAAACGACGCGCAAGAGAGTATTGCTCATCAATGATGCGGCGAACTTCTGCGTCTACCTTTTGCATGGTGGACTCGCTCATATTGGTCGTTTTGGTCACTGACCGACCTAAAAACACTTCGCCTTCGTTTTCAGCATAAACCATGGGACCTAATGCCTCAGTCATGCCATAACGCATGACCATGTCACGGGCAATTTGGGTTGCACGCTCGAAGTCGTTGGAGGCACCCGTGGTCATTTGGTTCATAAAGACTTCTTCAGCGATACGACCACCAAATAACATGCTGATTTGACTCAACATATAGGTACGGTCGTAGCTGTAACGGTCAGCCTCGGGGAGGCTCATGGTGACACCGAGGGCTCTTCCACGGGGAATAACAGTGACTTTGTGGACGGGATCGCACTTGGGTAAAAGCTTGCCAATCAAAGCGTGTCCTGACTCATGGTAGGCGGTATTACGGCGCTCTTCTTCAGGCATGACCATGCTTCTTCGCTCTGGGCCCATCAAAATTTTGTCTTTGGCTTTTTCAAAATCTTGCATTTCAACCACACGTGCATTGCGACGGGCAGCCATCAATGCTGCCTCGTTGGTTAAATTGGCTAAATCTGCACCACTCATGCCTGGTGTTCCACGTGCAATGACGCTTGGAGAAACATCTTGACCTACAGGTATCTTGCGCATGTGCACATTGAGGATTTGCTCACGGCCCCGGATATCGGGCAAGGTCACATAAACTTGGCGGTCAAAACGACCTGGGCGCAACAGAGCAGCGTCCAGGATGTCGGGGCGGTTGGTGGCGGCCACCACAATGACGCCCAAATTGGTTTCAAAACCGTCCATCTCGACCAGCATTTGGTTCAGAGTTTGCTCGCGCTCGTCATTGCCCCCGCCCAAGCCAGCGCCGCGTTGGCGACCGACCGCGTCGATTTCATCGATGAAGATGATGCAAGGTGCGTTTTTCTTGGCGTTTTCGAACATATCCCGCACACGAGCCGCACCCACGCCAACAAACATCTCCACGAAATCAGAACCTGAAATGCTGAAAAAAGGCACTTTGGCTTCGCCAGCAATGCCCTTGGCCAACAAGGTTTTACCGGTTCCAGGCGGGCCCACCAGCAACAAGCCACGGGGAATACGACCGCCCAGTTTTTGGAATTTTTGCGGGTCTTTTAAGAAATCGACCACCTCTTTGACTTCTTCTTTGGCCTCGTCGCATCCGGCCACATCGGCAAAGGTCACGGTGTTGTTGTTCTCATCGAGCATGCGCGCCTTGCTTTTGCCAAAGCTGAAAGCGCCGCCTTTGCCGCCGCCTTGCATTTGGCGCATGAAATAAACCCAGACACCAATCAGCAGCAGCATCGGGCCCCAGCTGACCAGCAAGGTCATGAGCAAGGAGCCTTCCTCGCGAGGTTTGACGTCAAACTTGACATTGTTGGAGATCAGGTCGCCCACCAAGCCACGGTCAAGGTAAGTGGCGTTGGTACGAACTTTACGATCATCGGTGGTAGTGGCGATGATTTCGGTGCCACCCTGTCCCTCTTGGATGGTTGCTGACTTGATGCGCTTGGCTCGAACTTCTTCTAAAAAATCCGAATAGGCCAAGTAACCGTTGCCAGCAGCACCTCGGGTGTCAAATTGCTTAAAAACTGTAAAAAGTACCAAGGCAATCACTAACCAAACGGCCACTTTAGAAAACCAGGGGTTGTTCAATGCAGACTCCAGTCAAAGCGAAATAAGGGAATACAAATAACTTGTGGTCATTTTAGGCTTTTCAAGCTTGAAAGATACTTTTGTGGGTTTTCTGCCTTATAAACGGTGCGGTTTTAGACTTGAATGCTCACTTGAGACCAATTCCAACTATAAAGTTCTCAGAAGAATTGCTTCTACTTGCCTTTGGCTTAATTGGTTTGACAACCTTGAAGGTATCTTTAAAGAGCTTAACCAATTGAGAATAGCCGCTTCCGTGAAAAACTTTGACGACCAAGGCCCCTTGGGGTTTCAGATGGGCAACTGCAAACTCCACAGCCAACTCCACCAAATGCGCCATCCTCGCGGCATCTGCAGACTCAATGCCAGATAAATTCGGTGCCATATCTGAAATAACTGTATCCACACTGCGGCCAGCTAGGTGATCGATGAGTTGAGTTGTAACTTCTGGCTCGCGAAAATCCCCTTGCAAAAAAAGCACGCCCTCTATGGCCGCCATAGGCAGAATATCCAACGCAATGAGGGTTCCATCCAACCCACCAACAGCCGCCCCCTGAGGTGCCATGCATCGGCGTGTGTATTGGCTCCAAGCCCCAGGAGCACTGCCAAGGTCGACAACAACCATACCAGGGCGAATAAGGTTCAGGGTTTCGTTAATTTCTTTAAGCTTGTAAGCGGCTCTGGCACGATAACCTTCTTTTTGCGCAAGCTTGACATAGGGGTCATTCACATGGTCGTTCAACCATGATTTATTAACTTTCTTGCTTTGCGTTTTGACTTTCAAACATGCTTCCTTGTGCTGCGAAGATAATACCTGCTATGGCCTCAATAAAACTCACACCTGTACAAAGAAAAACGCATCGCGCTTTAGCCCATCATCTCGACCCTGTTGTGATGATTGGCAACGATGGCCTTACCTCTGCTATTGTTAAAGAAACTGACCTGGCCCTGTCGGCGCATGGACTCATCAAAATCAGAGTGCTTGGCGACGATAGGCAAGCAAGAGAAGTCATTTTTCAAGCGCTGGCCGATCAACTCCATGCTGCGCCCATTCAACATATTGGAAAGTTATTGGTGCTTTGGCGGCCAAAGGTTGAAAAAGAAAAACCTCTCAACGAAGAACGGCAAGCCGGGCCGAGAGAGTTCAAAGTTCTGAAATACAGCAAGCGTGGAGGTCAACGACCCGAAATGAAGCGAGTTACTGTTTTAGGAAACGAAAGACTGACCGCAGGTGGGCAAATCAAACGAGCGAAACCTAAAATCAAGTCCATCAAAAAAACTGCTCAGGGTTAACCTCTCGCCTATCAAAGGTAGGAGACTTTGACGATTTCATAACCCTTGACACCACCTGGAGCCTCTACTTTTGCAATATCGCCCTCCTCTTTACCAATGAGGGCTCTTGCAATGGGACTGCTGATATTGATAAGGCCAAGCTTCAAGTCGGCCTCATCCTCTCCGACGATTTGGTAAGTGACGACATCGCCAGATGTTTCTTCTTCAAGTTCAACAGTTGCTCCAAAGACAACGCGCCCACCAGCATCAACTGCAGCAGGGTCGATGATTTGGGCTACTGAGAGTTTGCTCTCAATCTCTTGAATCCGACCTTCAATAAAACCTTGCCTGTCTTTGGCGGCATCATATTCAGCGTTTTCACTCAAATCACCTTGAGCTCTGGCCTCGGCAATTGCATTGATCACCCAAGGACGATCAACTGTTTTAAGGGTGTGTAGCTCTTGCTTGAGTTTTTCTGCACCGCGTTTAGTAATTGGTATCGTTGCCATGGCTTATCCAAATAAAAATCACGCCCGCAATTGGGCGTGCAATTCCTGAAGAGAGTAGACGTCTAAATTATCAAGGTACTTCATTCCTTCTACAGCTGCTTGTGCACCAGCGATCGTCGTGAAAGTAGTCACTCGTGCAAGAAGTGAAGAAATGCGAATTTGACGTGAATCTGCGATCGCGTTACGACGTTCTTCTACGGTATTGATGACCAAGGCAATTTCATTGTTTTTCAGCATATCAACCACATGCGGACGACCTTCAGTGACCTTATTTACCTGTACCACGTGGAGACCTGATGCGTTGATGGCAGCAGCTGTACCCTTGGTAGCCACCAACTCAAAACCGTAGTCGATTAGCGCTTTAGCGATCAAAACAGCCCTGTCTTTATCGCTGTTCTTGACAGTCAAAAATACCTTGCGAACAAGGTCAGTGGGTCGAGGTAATTTCGTTCCCGCCCCCAATTGGCTCTTAACAAAAGCCTCGCCAAAGGTTTTACCAACACCCATGACTTCGCCCGTTGATTTCATCTCAGGGCCCAAAATCGTATCAACGCCGGGGAATTTGACGAAGGGAAACACCGCCTCTTTAACGCTGAAATACGGCGGAATGACTTCTTTTCCAATCCCTTGGGCTTGCAGAGATTTACCCACCATGCAACGAGCTGCCACTTTGGCCAGTTGTATACCAGTAGCCTTGCTGACAAATGGAACTGTTCGACTTGCTCTTGGATTAACCTCTAGAACATAAATCACATCGACGCCATCTTTATGCTGAATAGCAAACTGAACGTTCATGAGGCCAACAACTTTGAGGCTATGTGCCATCGCAGTTGTTTGTCTTTTGATTTCGTCTATCGTACTTGGAGAAAGCGAATACGGTGGCAAAGAACAAGCAGAGTCGCCGCTGTGAACGCCAGCTTGCTCAATATGCTCCATCACACCACCAATAAAAATTTGCTCGCCATCGCATATGGCGTCTACATCGCATTCAATGGCGTCGTTCAAAAAACGGTCAAGTAATACAGGTGAATCGTGACTGACCTTGACGGCTTCACGCATATAACGCTCAAGATCGCGCTGCTCGTGAACGATCTCCATAGCACGCCCACCCAGAACATAGCTTGGACGTACCACCAATGGGTAGCCCAGCTGGGCAGCTTGCGCAAGTGCTTCTTCCTCAGTTCTGGCAGTCGTGTTCGGGGGCTGACGAAGACCCAATTGATGCAACAGTTTTTGGAAACGCTCCCGATCTTCGGCAGCGTCAATCATGTCAGGGCTTGTGCCAATGATAGGAACGCCAGCAGCTTCCAGCCCCAAGGCCAACTTCAGGGGAGTTTGACCACCATATTGGACGATCACGCCAAACGGTTTTTCTTTGTCAACGATTTCAAGAACGTCTTCTAAGGTCAGCGGCTCAAAGTAAAGACGATCACTGGTGTCGTAATCGGTAGAAACCGTTTCAGGGTTGCAATTGACCATGATGGTTTCATAACCATCTTCCCGCATGGCAAGGGCCGCATGGACACAACAATAATCAAATTCAATACCTTGACCAATGCGGTTAGGTCCTCCGCCTAAAACAATGATTTTTTTATTACCAGTGGGGGTAGCCTCACACTCTTCTTCATAGGTGGAGTACATATAGGCCGTGTTGGTGGCGAATTCAGCTGCACAGGTATCTACTCTTTTGTAAACAGGTCGAACGCCTAATGAATGCCTGAAAGCACGTACCGCAGTTTCATCAGTTTTCAATAACTTTGCCAAACGGCGGTCAGAAAAACCTTTTTGTTTCAACTGCTTGATTTCATCTTTGGAAAGTCCGGACAAAGAATGCTTCTCAAGTTCGAGTTCAATCTTGACAATCTCTTCAATCTGAACCAAAAACCACTTGTCAATTTTTGTTAGTGCATAGACTTCTTCAACCGTCATGCCTAGGGCAAATGCATCTCCCACATACCAAATTCTTTCTGGGCCGGGTTCTCCCAGCTCTTTTTCAAGGGTCTCCCTGTCTTGGGTTTTTTCATTCATCCCATCAACACCCACTTCCAGTCCGCGCAGCGCTTTTTGGAAGGATTCTTGGAAAGTTCTGCCCATGGCCATGACTTCGCCAACGGACTTCATTTGGGTGGTCAAGCGACTGTCAGCGGTTGGAAATTTTTCAAATGCAAAACGCGGTATTTTGGTCACCACATAATCAATGCTGGGCTCAAAACTGGCGGGAGTGGCACCTGCTGTGATGTCGTTGCGCAACTCATCGAGAGTAAAGCCCACGGCTAACTTCGCCGCCACCTTGGCAATGGGAAACCCTGTGGCTTTAGAGGCCAAAGCAGAGGACCTCGAAACACGAGGGTTCATTTCAATCACAACCATGCGACCATCTTCTGGATTGATCGAGAACTGTACATTCGAGCCACCCGTATCCACGCCAATTTCGCGCAAAACAGCCAAGCTGGCGTTACGCATGATTTGATACTCTTTGTCAGTCAATGTTTGGGCCGGCGCCACCGTGATCGAGTCGCCAGTGTGAACTCCCATGGGGTCTAGGTTTTCAATAGAACAAACAATGATGCAGTTGTCAGCTTTATCGCGCACAACTTCCATTTCATATTCTTTCCAGCCCAGCAAAGACTCTTCAATCAACAGTTCATTGGTGGGCGAAGACACAATACCCCTTTTACAAATCGTTTCAAACTCTTCGGCGTTGTAAGCGATGCCTCCGCCAGTCCCACCTAGGGTAAAGCTTGGGCGAATGACGACTGGAAAGCCAACAGTTTTTTGAACGGCCCAAGCTTCCTCTAGAGTATGTGCAATGCCAGATCGGGCAGAACCCAAGCCAATTTTGGTCATGGCATCTTTGAATTTCAATCTGTCCTCGGCCTTGTCAATGGCATGAGGCGTGGCACCAATCAATTCGATAGCTTTGCCCGTATGAGCACCCGTGTATTTATCCAAAATACTATTGCGCCATAAATCTAAAGCGCAGTTGAGTGCAGTTTGTCCACCCATGGTCGGCAAGATGGCGTCCGGTCTTTCCTTGGCAATGATTCTTTCAACCGTTGGCCAGGTGATGGGTTCGATGTAAGTCACGTCCGCCGTAGCAGGGTCGGTCATGATGGTGGCGGGGTTACTGTTGATCAAAATAACCTTAAAGCCCTCTTCCCTTAACGCTTTACAAGCCTGCACACCTGAATAATCAAATTCACAAGCTTGACCAATCACGATGGGACCTGCGCCAATGATGAGAATACTTTTTAAATCTGTGCGCTTAGGCATGGGTAGGCACCATCATGGAATCAATAAAACGATCGAATAAATACCCAATGTCGTGTGG
>Ga0214917_10001165_pt1 | contig 34231 bp, 24 predicted proteins | sample LL_1208_BB_MetaG_FD_177983 | JGI IMG/M metagenome (GOLD analysis project Ga0214917, IMG submission 177983) | Freshwater microbial communities from Lake Lanier, Atlanta, Georgia, United States - LL_1208_BB | ecosystem: Environmental > Aquatic > Freshwater > Lake | place: USA: Georgia | collected... | reverse complement strand
GGCGGATCGATCTCCAGCTCCGCGGCCGCTGCGGCCGCCAGGGGGACCCGGGCTCGAGCCGGTTCTTCCTGTCGCTCGAGGACGACCTCATGCGCATCTTCGCCGGCGAGTGGGTGAAGAGCGTGCTCACCCGCCTCGGCATGCAGGATGGCGAAGCCATCGAAAGCCGCATGGTCACCCGCCGCGTCGAGGCCGCGCAGAAGAAGGTCGAGGAGCGCAACTTCGAGGTGCGGAAAAACCTGCTCGAGTACGACGAGGTGATGGACGAGCAGCGCAAGCGGGTCTACGGCTTCCGCCAGCGGATCCTCGACTTCACCGACGGCGACGCCGACTGCCGCGAGATGATCCTCGAGATGGTCGATCACGAGATCGACCGGCACGTCGGCACGTTCCTCGACAAGGACTACGGCGCGCAGACGTTCGCCACGTGGGCCTCCTCGCAGCTCGCCTGCGAGCTCGATCCGACCGACTTCCGCGGCATGACGGCGGCCGAGGCGGAGCGGCTCGCCGCCGACGAGGCCGTGCGGCAGTCGGAGTCGCAGATCTTCGAGGCGGTGGAGGAGAACCTGCCCTCGGGCGAGGACGAGAGCGAGTGGAACTGGGCCGCGCTCGCCACCTTCGCCAACGCGCGGTGGAAGGTCTCAGTGAACGATCGCGATCTCAAGCGGGCCGGCCGGGACGGGGTCGCCGAACTCCTCCAGGAGAAGGCACGTGCGGCCATCGGCCGGATCGACCTCGCCGAGGGTGCCCGCTTCCTCGATCCGGAGTTCGGATTCCGCAGTGCGTGCGGCTGGACGGAGTGGCGGTTCGGCGTGCGGCTCACCCCCGACGACGTGGCCGCCCTCGAGCGGGTCGCGACCGATGTCGACGCGTTCCGGCGCCTGGTGCGCGAGAAGGCGCGGTCGGCCTACGAGGCCCGCGAGGTGGAGTATCCCGTGATGGTGGGCGTGGCCCACTTCAGCGGCCGCCTGCCCGACGGCTCGCGCGGCATCGACCTCGGCGGACTGCTCGCGTGGGCCCGCGAGCGGTTCGGGGCGGAGATCGATCCCGCCGCACTGCCGGCGGGTGACCTCGAGGCGCTCAAGGCGGTCCTCGTCGACGCGAGCCGCCGCCGTCACGCCCGCGGCGACGACCCGCGGGACGAGATGAAGCGGATGGAGCGGGCGGTGCTGCTTCAGATCCTCGACAACTCGTGGAAGGACCACCTCCTGGCCATGGACCACCTGCGGGCCAGCGTCGGCCTGCGGGGCTACGCGCAGGTCGATCCGAAGGTCGAGTACAAGCGCGAGGGCATGCGCACGTTCGACCTCATGTGGAAGGGGATCGAGGAGCGGGTGGTGGACATCGTCTACCGCATCGAGCAGGTCGAGGACGAGGCCCTGCGGAGCACCTGGCGCGAGACGGCGGCGATCCATGCGGAGGCGGCGCCCGCGGTGCCGGCGGGCCCGGCGGCGAGCGTCGATGCCGTGCAGGAGTCGGGCAGCGAACCGGCGGCGGCCGAGCCGATCCGCAACGTCGGCCGCAAGGTCGGCCGCAACGACCCCTGTCCCTGCGGCAGCGGCCGGAAGTTCAAGAACTGCTGCGGCAAGTCGAGCGGCGTCGCGGCGGGCTGAGGGGTGGCGCCGCCACGTCGGATCACCGTCCGCGCACTCGCATGATGCTCGACGTCGCCTACCTGCTGCTGGCGACCGTCGCGCTGCCCTGGGTGGCCTGGCGGCGGCTCTCGGGCCGCCGCCCCGTCGCGGCGCCCTGGACCAGGTTTCGGGGCGACGTCGGCAGCCTCGCGTCGGCCCGGGACACTCCGCGCATCTGGATGCACGGCGTGAGTGTCGGCGAGGTGCAGCTGCTCGCCGTGCTCGCCGCCGAGATCCGCCGTCTGGCGACGGACGGCGGACGCGTGCCCGATCTCGTGGTGTCGAGCTCGACCACCACCGGGCTCGAGCTGGCAGCCGCGCGGTTCGGCGTGGACCGTGCCTTCCCCTGTCCGCTCGACTTCTCGTGGGCGGTGTCCCGCGCGCTCGCGCGCGTGCGGCCCGACCTGCTCGTCCTCGGCGAGCTCGAGCTCTGGCCCAATCTCCTCGCAGCCGCGACGCGGCTGCACGTGCCCGTGGTCGTGGTCAACGGTCGGCTCAGCGCCCGCAGTGCCGCCGGCTACGCGCGGATCGCCCCCTTGGCGCGCCGCATGCTCGGGCAGGTGGCGCTCGTCGCCGCGAGGTCGGAGGTCGATGCCGAACGCTTCCGCTCCCTCGGCGCCCGGGAGGTCGTGGTGACCGGCTCGCTCAAGTTCGACGGCGTGCGCGGCGACCGCCGGGCGGCGGAGGTGGAAAGGCTCTCCCGACTCGCCGGCTTCCGCGACGAGGACCGGGTGTTTCTGGCGGGCAGCACGCAGGATCCGGAGGAGCGGCTCGCGGCCGAGGCGTTCCTCGCGCTCCGCGAGACGCATCCCGGGCTGCGGCTGGTGATCGTGCCACGGCACGTCGAGCGCTGCGACGATATCGCCGCGCTCCTCGAGCGCCGTGGGCTCCGCGTTCAGCGTCGCAGCCGGCTGGAGGCGGAGGGGGCCGACCCGACGGCGCGCGTGCTCCTGGTCGACACGACGGGCGAACTCGCCTGGTGGTGGGGGACGGCGACGGTGGCCTTCGTGGGCGGCAGCCTCGACGGCAAACGCGGCGGGCAGAACATGCTCGAACCGGCGGCGTACGGAGCCGCCGTGGCGTTCGGCCCGCACACCAGAAACTTCCGCGACGAGGTGCGGCGCCTGCTCGACGCCGATGCGGCCCGCGTCGTGGAGGATGGATCCGCCCTGACCGCCTTCGTGGCCCGGTGCCTCGGGGAACCCCCGTGGGCGGAGGCCCTCGGTCGGCGCGCGGCGACGCTCGTCGCGTCCCAGCGGGGCGCGACCTCGGCCACCGCGCGGCTGGTGCTCGATCGACTGCCGAAGCCGACGTGACCCGCGGTCAGGGCCGGACCCGGGCCGCGCGTCGATCCGGTTGCTGCTCCGGCCGTTCCGATCAATAATCCGGGCCGCGACGGGGCACGACGCTCCGGCGACCCACTTCGATCCAGACGCGAGGCACCCACCGTGGCACAAGGCAGGCACCTCTTCACCAGCGAGTCGGTGAGCATGGGGCACCCCGACAAGCTGGCCGACCAGATCTCCGACGGGGTGCTCGACGCCTTCCTCGCTCAGGATCCACGCAGCCGCGTCGCGTGCGAAACGATGGTCACCACGGGGCTGGCCGTCATCGCCGGCGAGATCACCTCGCGGGGCACGATCGACTACCAGCAGGTGGTGCGGGACGTGATTCGAGACGTCGGCTACACGGACGACGAGATGGGGATCGCGGCCGACACCTGCTCCGTGCTGGTCGCCGTCGGCAAGCAGAGCGGCGACATCGCGATGGGCGTCAACGAGGACGAGGCGAAGGGCAAGGACATCGGGGCTGGTGACCAGGGCCTGATGTTCGGCTACGCCTGCAACGACACGCCGGAGCTGATGCCGCTGCCGATCGCCCTCTCGCACCGCATCCTCAATCGGCTCACCGACGCCCGCAGGAAGGGGCACGTCGACTGGCTGCGGCCCGACTCGAAGAGCCAGGTGACGATCGAGTTCGAGGGCCATCGGCCGGTGCGGGTGGACACGGTCGTGGTCTCGACGCAGCACGCCCCGCACGTCGAGCACCGCGAGATCCGGGACTACATCGTGCGGGAGATCATCGCCTCCGAACTTCCGGGCGACCTCGACACGACGGGCATCACCTACCACATCAATCCCACGGGCCGCTTCGTCGTCGGCGGGCCGCATGGGGACTGCGGGCTCACCGGCCGCAAGATCATCGTCGACACCTACGGCGGCTGGGGCCGACACGGTGGCGGTGCATTTTCCGGCAAGGACCCGACGAAGGTCGATCGCAGCGCGGCCTACATGGCCCGATATGTGGCCAAGAACATCGTGGCGTCGGGGCTGGCGGACCGCTGCGAGCTGCAGCTGGCCTACGCGATCGGCGTGAGCGAGCCGGTCAGCGTCCATGTCGACACGGAGGGCACGGGCAGGATCGACGACCAGCGGCTCTGCGAGCTCGTCCGCGACCTGTTTCCACTGACGCCCCGCGGGATCATCGACCACCTCGACCTGCGGCGGCCGATCTATCGGCGGACCGCGGCCGGAGGCCACTTCGGCCGGGACGAGTTCCCCTGGGAAAGGACCGACCGCGCCCGGGCACTCGCCGACGCGGTGGGCGTGGCGGCGGCGGTCGGCTGACGCGGCGCAGGCGTGACGCAGCCACGCATGCCGGAGCGAACGGTCGGCGGCGGGTCCCGGTCGATGGCAGCGCGACCATGAACGCCAGACGGCTGAGCGACGAACTCGTGCGGGGACCCGTGGCCGGCGTCCGTCCGCCCCGCGGCGTTTCCCGCTGGCTGGAGCGCACGGCACCCGACCGCTGCGGTGTCCTCCTGCGGCGCGGCGTCGCGGTGATCGCCGGCGGCGGCCTGCTCGTCATCGGCGTCGTGCTTCTCGTGCGGCTGGCGTCCGGCGCCCTCACGCCACCGACGCCGGCCATCGTGCTCCTGGCGGGCCTCGCGACCTGCGCGCTCCTCGGTGTGGCCGATGCCGCCGCATCGCCATCCGGATGGTGGCTCGCGTCGGTGGCCGGCCGAGTCGGACTGATCGTGACCGTCGGAGCTCTCGTCACGGCACCGCGGCAGGCCGGTGCCGCCGACTGGGCGGCGCGCGGAGTCGTCCTCGCGGCCGCGATGGCGGCCCTGATCGGAAGGCGCACGCGCCCCGCCTCTGAGACGCCGCGCGGCCCGCTCGCGCGATCCGCCCGGGCACGCGAGCGCCCCGGGTCCGACCGCGGCCGCCACGCGGGCGCACGGCGGCCGCCCGGAGCCCTCCGCCAACGGCTCGAGCGCTACGAGCGGATGGACGGAACCGACCTCCTGCGGGGCACGATCGTGGTGCAGATTCCCGCGGGTGCGAAGGCGGGGCACGGACATGTCGGCTTCTGCCCGTCGTTCGCGGCGCTCCCGACCGTGCAGGTGTCCACACCCTACGACGGCGTCGATGCCACGGTGAACGCGGCCGAAGTCCTGCCCTGGGGGGTGCGCATCGAGTGTCGGCTGGCGGACCCCGCCGAGGAGCGCGTGGAGATTCCCGTCACGGTCTCCGCCAGTCTCGCGCCGACACCGATCGCGCTTCCCTGATCACCCGCGGCGTGCGACACTCGCCGACACGATGGCACGCTGGCCGCGGCACCTGTGGACGACGCTCTTCACCTACGGGGTGATCTTCGTCGGCTTTCCCCTGCTGTGCGTGCTTCTGTGGTCATGGGTGCGTGGCCGGTAGGTCCGGGCGCTGGCGGGGCCCACGAAGGAGAGCAGACACGCGATGCTGCACGCGATCGTCATGGCGGGCGGGGCCGGCACGCGGTTCTGGCCCGCGAGCAGGGTCGGGCTGCCGAAGCAGCTCCTGCCGCTGGCCGGTGAACGGAGCCTGCTCGAGGACACGGTCGAGCGGCTGGACGGCCTGGTCCCGCCGGAGCGCGTGCTCATCGTCACCTCGGCGCGGCTGCTCGACGCCGCGCGCCACCAGCTCCCGCAGGTGCCGCCCCTCGGGCTCGTGGGCGAACCGTGCAAGCGCGACACCGCCCCCTGCATCGGGCTGGCGGCGCTGCTCGTCTCGCGCACGGATCCCGACGCCACCATGGCGGTCATGCCCTCGGATCACGTGATCGGGCCGGTCGAGCGCTTCCAGGCGGCGATCCGGCAGGCCGCCGCGCTCGTCGACGCCACACCCGAGCGGCTCGTCACGTTCGGCATCCGGCCCACCCACCCCGCCGAGGGCTTCGGCTACATCCAGCAGGGGCCGCGCCTGACCACGGGGCCGCAGGACGCGGCGGCGCATCGCGTGGCGAGCTTTCGCGAGAAGCCCCCGGCCGCCGTCGCACGCGAGTATGTCGCCGCGGGCACGTATCTCTGGAATGCGGGCATCTTCGTCTGGCGGGCGGCGACGATCCTCGCGGCGCTCGAGGCACGCCAGCCCGAGTGCCTGGAGCACCTGCGGCGCATCGCGGCCGCCTGGGACACGCCGGACCGCGACGTCATCTTCGCGACCGAGTTTGCGGCGATCCGTGGAATCTCGATCGACTACGCGGTGCTCGAATCCGCCCCCGACGTGGTGGTGATCGAAGCCCCGTTCTCCTGGGACGACCTGGGCGGGTGGTCGGCGGTGGCCCGCCAGCGCGGCTCCGATGCGGATGGCAACACGGTCGTGGGCCGGCATCTGGGCATCGGCTCGAAGGGCACGATCGTCCATGCCGCCGGCGATCACCTGGTCGTCACGCTGGGCCTCGAGAATATGCTGGTGGTGCACACCCCGGACGCCACGCTCGTCGCCGACCGTGCCCATGAAGAGGCGGTGAAGAAGGTCGTCGCGGAGCTCGAGTCCCGAGGCTGGACCCAGTACCTGTGATCACGACCTCCTTCCGGCGGACCGCCCGCTGGCTGCCCGCGGCGCTCATCGCGACGGCGGCGGTCGGGGCCGATGCCCCCGTGCAGCCCGCCTCCGTGCCGTGGATCGAGCGCGTGCGGCGGGCCCGCGAGGCGCTCGAATGGACGGACGAGATCGTCCGGCACGACTGGCGGGTCCAGCGGCATGCGGGGGATGATTCGTACCGCATCGTCGATCCGGACGAACGCGTCGTGCAGCGGGGCTCTGCGGCGGAGTGCCGCGACGCCTTCCGGACGCTCGAGCAGGAGGGGACCGTGCCCGCCCTGCGCGGGCCCACCACGATCCTGCTCCACGGCCTGGGCGAGGGCCGGGATTCGATGCAGCCGTTGGCGGACCATCTGCGGACGCGGATCGACGGCTCGGTCGTCAGCTTCGGCTACGCCAGCGTGCGGGCCGACATCGACGCGCACGCCCGGGCCCTCGGGGACGTCGTCGCGGGCCTGCCCGCGGACGGCCTGCGGTTCGTGGGACACTCGCTGGGCAACCTCGTCGTGCGCCGCTGGATGGCACTGGCGGACGCGGCCGATCTCGCCCGCACGCACCGCGTCGTCATGCTCGGTCCGCCGAACCAGGGGTCCGATCTGGCACGGATGGTCTCGCGGGTGCGGCTGATCGCCGATCGCGCGGAGGGTGCGGCCCGGGATCTGGTGGTCGACTGGCCCCGCGTCGCGCCCACGCTCGCCCTGCCCTCCTGCCCGTTCGGGATCGTCGCCGGTGGCTGCGGGGACGAGCACGGGTTCAGCCCGCTCCTGCCGGGAGACGACGACGCGGTCGTGCGCGTGGACGAGACGCGGCTTCCGGGCGCGGCCGATTTTCTGCTGGTGCCGGTGCGCCATGCGGCGATGATGCGACATGACGGCGTTCAGCGGGCGACCGTCGCCTTCCTGCGCACCGGGCGGTTCGAGCCGACCGACGCCGCCCCGACGGACGACGCGCCATGACCCCCGCGGCGCCGCCGCCCTCCGGCCGTGTGGCCGGAATCGACTACGGTCGCAGACGCATCGGCATCGCCGTGTGTGACGCCGAACGCATCCTCGCCAGTCCGCTCTGCGTGCGGCAGACCACCGGAGACCGGGTGGCCGACGGCCGCTTCTTCCAGTCGCTCGTGGCCGAGGAATCACTCGTCGGCTTCGTCATCGGCCTGCCGATCCACGCCGACGGGCAGGCCAGCGCCATGTCGCAGGAGGTGGGACGCTTCGGCGACTGGCTGGCACGCACCACCGGGCTGCCCGTGGCGTTCCATGACGAACGCTACAGTTCCCGTGAAGCCGCCGGGCTGCTGTCCGGCATCGGCCTCTCCCGCGGCCGCAAGAAGGAGCGCTCCGACGCGGTCGCCGCCCAGGTGATCCTCGCCTCGTGGATCGACGCCGCGCGCACCGGCCGTGCGGGACGCCGCCCGGAGTCGCTCGACGGATGAATCGAACCGCCGGAACGGCCGCTCGGGTGTCACGACTCGTCGTCGGCTGCGGGTATCTCGGCGAACGCGTGGCACGACGCTGGGTCGCCGGCGGCGACCGCGTGCTGGGCGTGACCCGCAGCCCGGCCCGCGCCGCCGCGCTCGCGGCCCACGGCATCGAGCCGCTCGTCGCCGATGTGACCTCCGCCGAGGCGGACTGGCGGCCCATGACGGACATCGACGACCTGTCCACGGCGTTCTGGGCGGTCGGCTTCGATCGCGCGGCGGGGCACAGCTACGAGGACGTCCACGTGCACGGGCTGCGTCGGCTCCTCGATTCCCTGCCGGCGCCGTGCCGGCCGATCCTCTCGAGTTCCACCGGCGTGTGGGGAGACGAGGAGGGGCGCACGGTCGACGAGGTGACGCCGCCGAGCCCGGCCCGGGAGGCGGGCCGCATCCTCGTGGCCGCCGAGCAGGTGCTCCGCTCGCATCCGCGCGGGCCCGGCGTCGCGCTGCGATTCGCGGGCCTGTACGGCCCGGGGCGTCTGCCGCGGATCGACGACCTGCGGGCTGGTCGACCGATCGACGTCGATCCCGACAGCTGGCTCAACATGATCCACGTCGACGATGCGGCCGGCATCGTCTGTGCCGTGGCCGCCGCGCCGGCACCCGCGCCCCTCTACGTGGTCTCCGACGGCCGCCCCGTGCTCAGGCGGGACTGGTACGGCCGACTTGCGGCCCTCACCGGCAGTCCGTCCCCCAGGTGGGCGGACGCCCGGGCGATGACGCCGGAAGGGCTCCCGCGCGGCCGGACGGCCGACAAACGGGTCGATCCCGCGCGGCTTTTCCGTGATCTCGATGTGACGCTCCTCCATCCCGACGCGGCGGCCGCACTGGCCGCGCTCGTGGGCACGGAGCGGGCAGGCTGACTCCCCGTGTCCCCCGCCTGGCATGCGGGGAGTGCCACACGGCACCGCGATGATGTCAGGGAAGCGAGGGGACGGCGGGCCTCGGCACCGCCGGGGTCGGCCGGAGCACCTCGGCACTCCGCGGCGCCTCGGCGACGGCCTCGGGCCGCACGAGCGCCTGCAGGTAGTCCACGGTGACGTTCATCGCCTCGTCGAACCAGTAGTCGCGACGCACCACGGGCCGCTTCTGTGACGCATCGAGTTCCTGCAGCTTCTTCTCCTCGTCATCCGCCGCCTTGCCCTCGTTCCACTGCCGTTCGAACTCCGCCTCGACGAGCGAGATCGTCTGCTCGTCCTTGCGGCGCTGGTAGCGGGCGACGTCGTCGGCGAGCTTCGCGAACTCCTTGCGTCCCTCGACACGGGACTCGGACCGCTCGCGGAGCCGCTCGACGAGCGTTGCACTGACCCGGTCCACGGCCGTGTACCGGGCAGGCTGCACACGGTCGAACGGGATGGCATGGTCGAGGTCGCCCTCGCCCACCGGCAGGTGCGTCGTGAGGCTCGGCAGCACGACGTCGCTCTTCACGCCCTCGAGCTGCGTGCTCGCGCCGCTCGGGCGGTAAAACTGCTGCATCGTGATCTTGATCGCGCCGAGCGAGGGCGCGTTGTCGAACCGCTGGAAGAGCTGCCGCCCGAGGTCGAGCAGGCTCTGCACCGTTCCCTTGCCGTGGGTCGCCTCGTCCCCCACGATGATCCCGCGGTGGTAGTCCTGGATCGCCCCGGCGAGGATCTCGCTCGCGCTGGCGCTGAACTTGTTGGTGAGCACGACGAGCGGGCCTTCCCACGACACACCGGCCTCCGTGTCGTCGTACGGGCGCACCTGATGGTCGGCGTCCTTGATCTGCACGACCGGGCCACGGTCGATGAAGAGCCCCGTCAGCTTGATCGCCTCGGGGAGCGAGCCGCCGCCGTTGTTGCGCAGATCGAGCACGACGCCGTCGACGCCCTGCTCGCGAAACTGGTCGAGCAGCCGCCGGCAGTCCCGCGTGCTGCTCTTGTAGTCCGCCTGCCCCTGCTGGGCGCCCGCCATGTCCATGTAGAAGCTCGGGAGGTTGATCACCCCGATCCGCCACGGCGTGCCGTCCGCCTTCGCGCCGTGCTCGATCACTTCGCCGCGGGCCTCCGCGTCCTTCAGTTCGATCTTCGCACGCGTGATGTCGTAGACCTTCGGGGCCGTCTCCCCGACCGGGACGACCTTGAGCCGCACGACCGTGCCGCGCTTGCCCCGGATGAGCCGCACCACCTCGTTGAGGTTCATGTCGACGACGTCGACGATCTCACCCTCGTTCCCCTGCCCGACCCCCACGACACGGTCCTTCGCCTTGAGGCGTCCGTCCTTGTCGGCGGCGCCGCCCGGCGTCAGCTCGACGATCGTCGTGTATCCGTCCTCACCCTTGAGCTGCGCCCCGATGCCGTCGAGCTCGAGCTTCATGCCGATCTCGAAGTTCTTGAGGGTGTCGGGCGACATGAAGCTCGTGTGGGGATCGAAGCTGCTCGTGAGCGACGAGAGGAACGTCTCGAGGAGCTCGTCGGCGCTCATCTGGTGCATCCGCTTCGCGAAGCTGCGGTAGCGCCGCTGCAGCTTGTCCTTCGCCTCGTCGGGCGGGGTCTTTTCCATCCGCTGCACGAGGAGGTCGTACTTGATGCGCCGTCGCCAGACGTCCTCGGCCTCCGCGGCATCGCGGGCCCAGCGCGTCGCCTTGCGGTCGATCACGATCGTCTCGGGAGCGGTGAAGTCGTGCTCCTGGGCGATGAGTCGCTCGATGAGCGGCAGCCGCTCGTCGACCCGCCGGAGAAAGCGTTCGAGCACCTCGTAGGCGAACCCCACGTCGCCCCGCTTCACCAGGTCGTCGAGCTGATCACGGCGTGCCGCGAAGGCGTCGACGTCGCTCTGCAGGAAGTAGACCTTCATCGGGTCGAGCGCCTCGAGGAAGGTGTCGAACCAGCGGCGGGCGATGGCGTCGTCGATCGGCTGGCGGAGGAAGTGTTCGCGCTCGAGATGCCGCCGCACCGCGACGGCGATGTGCCGGTCGTTCGTGCCCGGCTTCGGGGCGCCGGCCACCACGGCCGCCGCAGGGGGCTGCTCCGCCCACGCCGCCCCGGGGCCCGCCCAGAAGGCGATCACGACCGCGATCGCGCACGCATGCACGGCCGTCGCCGATCGGAATTCGCTGCCGCCTGCCGTCGCCCTGACACCACGCACCATGACCTGACTCCCTCGAGGCTGCGGAACCGACGCGACCGACCCGTCATTGTGACGACTCGACCGGTCCTTGACGAGACGAGCTCGCACCCACGCCAAACCGCTGTCAGACTCCGTTCGCACCCCGTACCGAGCCGGCGACGAGCGCCTCCGCGGCCCGATCGACCAACGCGGCGGCGACGTCCGCCGCCGCCCCGAGCCGCTCCACCGTCACCCACTCGATATCCGGGGCCTCGTGGCGCATGCGGTCGACGGCGGCGTGCACCTCGCGTTCTACGTGACCGCGGAAGAGAAGGTGCGGTTGCACCACGACCCGCCGCACCCCGGCGATCCCCGCCGCCGCCGCGAGGGCCTCGTCCAGCCGCGGTCGCGCGACGGCGACGAACCCGCAACCCACGTGGGCCGGCGCCGCCGGATCGCCCGCGATCGACCGGCCCACCAACTCCTCCAACTGGCCGACGACCGTCGGATCGCTCGCGCCACGGCCGACCATGACGAGCGCCGTCGCTGCGGGCGTCACGGGGACGCCTCCCGCCATCGCCGCACGGCGGCGGTGGCGGGAGAGGGCGACGATGCGCGGATGGCAGCCGAGCGGCTCCGCCTGCGTGACCTGGAGGTCGAATGACCGCGCCGCGGTCGCGAGCGACTCAGGCACGTCGCGGCGTGCGTGGCCGGCGGCGAGGAGGAGCAGCGGTGCCGCGACGATGTGCCGGCAGCCGCGGGCCGCGAGCCGCGCGAGGGCCGGGCCGATCGCGGGCTCGATGACCTCGAGAAAGCCCAGCTCGACGGGTACGTCCGGGAGCCGGGAGGCGACCAGCGCGGTCACGGCGGCCGTCTCCGCAGCCCCCAGGTGGTCGGCCGTGCCGTGGCCGACCACCACGAGACCGCACCGCCGCGGCCAGTCCCGCACCCCGGCGGTCGGTATGACGGCGGCAGGTGGCCGGGAACCCCCTTCCGAAGGACCGTTGTGCGCGACCAGACTGCCGCGTGCACCGGGAGGTTCCTCGACGTCGATCATCGTCATTCGAGCAAGACCTCCCGAAGACGGAGGCACCCCGGGGCCGCGGGCGGCAACGCACCCTTGGTATAGTACGCCGAAACGTCGTCTCCCCGCCTTGCCGTGTTCCCGAGTCGCCCCGTGTCGAGTGATCCGGCCAGCCCATCGACCGCCCACCAGCGCGAAGCGGCCGTGGAACTGCTGATCGCGGGCCGTTCGGGCCCCACCTTCGTGCTCGATCCGGCGATCGACAACGTCCTCGGGCGCGCCGCCGAGGCGCTCGTCGTGCTGCCGGATCGACTCGCCAGCCGCGTGCATGCGGCCCTGCGCTTCGATCCCGCGGCGCACGAGTGGACGCTGCGGGATCTCGGCAGCCGCAACGGGACGTGGCTCGGAGGCACGCGCGTCACCACCGCCACGCTCACCGACGGTGCCGTGCTGCGGGTCGGCACGTCGGAACTCGTGTTCCACCTCGCGGCGCCGACCGACACGCCGCCGGATGCCCCCGAGGGCATGCGGCTCGTGCGGTGCGGCCCCGTGGGGCGGTTCGAGGGCGTGGCCCTCAAGCGGTCCGCGTCGTCGGCCGACGGCGTGCGGTGGCAGCTGCTCCTCTACCAGGCGGGCATCCGGCTGCTCGCGTCGCGCACGATCCGCGACGTGATCGGGACGTCGCTCGAGCTGGCTGCGGAGCACTGCGGCGGCGCGAGCTTCGGCTGGTTCCGCGCGGGCGCGGAGCGGCTCGATCCCGTGTGCGTCGTCCCGCCGGGATGCGACCTCATGGAGCTGGTCGCGGTCGATCCGGTGCGTCGCGTGATCGACGAGGGGCAGGCCGCGTGGATTCACGTCGAGCCGCGCGACGGCCAGCGGGCTGTCGCGCACGAACTCGTGTGCATCCCCGTCACCGAACGGCGGCGCGGGGATGCCGTGCTCGCGGCGGCCGCCCCGGGCGGCAGCTTCCGGGACGCCGACTTCGATTTTCTCGTCGCGCTGGCGAGCCTCGCCTCGGCGGCCTGTGCCGGCCGCGCCGAGGACGTGGGCGGTGGCGGAGACTTCGACGACGATCCGGCCTCGCTGCATACGGTTCCGCTCGACCCGCTGCAGGAGGTGCCCGAGGGCACGCTCACGCTCTCCGCGGAGGCGGCCGAGGCGCTCGTTCGCGAGCCGCGACCGGGGGCGACGGACCAACGCGTCGGGGCCTGTGTCACCGGCGCCTCGACGCTGCGGCTCGACGAGTGGCAGCGGGTGCTCGTCATCGAGGCGCTGCGGCGTGCCGGAGGCAGCGTGCCGAACGCCGCGAACGAACTCGGCATCAGTCGAGCGACGCTCTATCGGAAGCTCGAGGCCTTCGGGCTCACACGCGCCGCAGAGTGAGCGCTCGGGACACGCATCCCGGCGGTGCCTCGGGGCCAAGCGTCCTCGCCACGCATCCTGGCTGTGAATCCTCGCTGTGAATCCTCGCTGTGAATCCTGGCTGTGAATCCTGGCCACGCATCCCGGCCGGGGATCCCGGACATCACCCGCCCGCGACCGCCTCCGGCGCGCCGGTGGGAGGATGCCCGATCCGTGGGATGAGCATCGTCACGCAGGCGAGCACGACGACCGCGGCGGCGTACGGCAGGCCGTGCGACGGATGAAGGGAGAAGAGGCTCAGCCCGGCCAGCGGACCGAGGATGCGGGCGAGCGAGGCGAACGACTGGTTCACGCCGAGCACCTCGCCCTGCCGGTCGGAGCCCGACTGCCGCGAGATGAGCGCGGAGACGGACGGATTGACGAACGCGAACCCGGTCACCGCCAGGGCCGCCGCGACGTAGAAAATCCATCTCGATGGACTTCCCGCCCCGGCGACACCGTCGCGAGCGGCCAGCGCGACCGCGACGCCCCCGACCACCGCCAGCCCCACGAGCATGAGCACCACGCCGATCGTGAGCAGCCTTCGCTCGGCCAGCCGCTTCGCCAGCGGCCGGTAGCCGCCGCCCGCGATCATGAGGACGCATCCCACCGACGCAAAGACGAGGAAGTTGGCGTCGTCGCCCATCCCGAAGGCACGTTCCGTGAACAGCGCGAGCGTCGACTCGAAGTTCGCCATCGAGAAGATGGCGAGGAAGTAGACGAGGACGAGGGCGCCGATCGAGGGCATGCGGAGCACGGCGAGGCTGCGTGCGACCCGGTGCAGCGGCCGCGCCGGCCCGGCACCGGGCCGGCGGGTCTCGCGGAACACGAAGAGCGCGATGAGCAGGGCGACGAACGACAAGAGCGACGCGATGGCCCCCACGCCCCAGCGCTCCCGCTGGAAGAGCGCGAGCCCGAAGTAGGCGATGAGCGGCCCGAGCGTGAAGCCGCCACCGAAGGCGATGCCGATCAGTGCCATGCCACGGGCCCGGTTCTCCGGCGTGGTGCAGTCGGCGATCACCGCGGCCGCCGTGCCGACACTCGCACCCGCGATGCCCGCCCCCACGCGCGCGAGCAGCACGAGGCCGAGCGCCCACCACGCCGCCGTCGCTGTCGGGGCGGGATCGGTCGGCACGCTGACCGCCCATCCGTAGACCGCGTAGAACACCACCGAGCCGGCCAGGCTGACGAGGAGCACGGGCCGCCGGCCGATGCGGTCCGAGAGCCGGCCCCAGAACGGACTGAAGACGAACTGCATGAGCGAGAAGACCGCGAAGAGCACGCCGATGACGGCGCCGCCGGGACCGCCCTCGACCGGCATGCCGACGGCCTGGAGATAGGGCTCGACCTGCCGCGGCAGCACGGGCAGCACGATCCCGAAGCCCAGCAGGTCGATGAAGACCGTGAGAAAGACGACGAGCAGGGCGCCCCGTGAGGCGGGGGGCGGCCCCGCCGGGGCGTCGCTGGAGCGCGGTGATGTCATGCGAGATCCGGGAGGACGTGGGGCCGCGAACCCGGGAGGCGGTTGGATGCCCCGAGCACCCGCGGGATATCGTGTGGCGATGGCCACGACCGCGAGCGACGACCGACGCGACCCGCCTGCCGACGCGATGAGCGTGTCGGAGATCACCCGTCGGGTCAAGGAGCAGCTCGAGACACGGTTCGCCGACGTGTGGGTCGCCGGAGAGATCACGAATCTCACACGGGCATCGTCCGGACACATCTATCTGGCCCTCAAGGACGAGACCGCCCTCCTGCGCGGCGTCGTCTGGCGGAGCGCGGTGCCACTCCTGGCGATCGAGCCGGCCGACGGCCTGGCGGTGGTGTGCCACGGTCGGCTCGAGGTCTATGCACCGCGTGGCACCTACCAGCTCACCATCGACCGACTCCATGCCATCGGCACCGGCGCGCTGGAGGAGCGGCTGCGCAGGCTGCATGCCGCCCTGGCCGGCGAGGGCCTCTTCGACCCCGGCCGCAAGCGGATGCTCCCGCCGTTTCCCCGACGCATCGCCCTGATCACGAGCCCGACCGGGGCGGCCATCGCCGACTTCCTGCGCACGCTGCAGGGCCGCTGGCCGCGTGCCGAGGTCGTCGTCGTGCCATCCCGTGTGCAGGGGGCGGGCGCCGCCGAGGAGCTCGCCGCCGCGCTGGCGACCGCAGGCCGATTGCGACCTGCGGTGGATGTCATCGCCCTGGTGCGCGGCGGTGGCAGCCTCGAGGACCTCTGGGCCTTCAACGAGGAGGTGCTCGTGCGGGCGGTGGCGGCCTCGCCGATCCCGGTGGTCGCGGGCGTCGGGCACGAGATCGACGTGACGCTCGCCGACCTCGTCGCCGACGTCCGCGCGCTCACGCCCACCGACGCGGCGGTCCGCATCGCCCCCGATGGGCGACAGGTGGCGGCCGATCTGGCGTCGCTCGCCGAGCGCCTGCGCAACGGCCTCGCGCGGCGCGTGCGGCAGGCGCGGGATCGCGTCGAGTCGCTCGGTCGGTCGCGCATGCTCGTCGATCCGGCGCGGCTCATCGGTGACCGCCGCGAGGTGCTTGGCCAGCATGGACGCCGCCTCCACCGCCTCACGGCCGCAGCCCTCGAGCGGGGGCGGGAACGGGTGGCCGCGGCCGCCGCGCGGCTCGAGGCGGGCAGCCCGCTCCATCTGCTCGCACGCGGGTGGTCGGTGACGTGTCGTGAGAGCGAGCCGCTGGCACTCCGCTCGATCGCCGGGCTCGAGCCGGGCGACCCGCTCGTGACACGTCTGGCCGATGGCTCCGTGTCGAGCCGCGTCGTCTCCGTCACGCCGATCCCACCCCGGACGTGAGGGACGCGCCGGCGAGCGGCCCCGCTCGCTCGATCCGACCCGTCGGGGAAATTTTCGCGCGGGACGGCGGGAGCTTCGATACAACTCCGGACCGGGAGAGACCGTGTTCGCGGCCGCTCGTCCCGGTGCGGGCATCACGATCTGTGGCCGGCTGCGCGGCAGCCCCGATTCCCATGGCCGATTCCCCTGCCGCCGATCAGGATCCAGCATCCTTCGAGGCCTCGCTCGAGGCGCTCGCCTCGGTCGTCGCGCAGCTCGAGTCCGGGAGCCTGGGACTGTCGGAGTCGATCGCGGCCTACGAGCGCGGTGTCGCCCTGCTGCGACGACTGCACGAAGAACTCGACGCGGTCGAGGCCCGCGTCGAGGTCCTGGTGAGGATCGACGAGGAGGGACGGCCGATCGTCGTCTCCGGCACGCCGGCCGAGACCGGGAGCGACCAATCCGCAGACTCGGCCCAGTCCTCCCGATCGAGGTCTGCCCGATCCGCAGCATCGCGATCCCAGGCCTCGCGAACCACCGCACGGCCACCGACGCCACGCCTCCCCGGCATGGACGACGTCAACGGCGGCCCGTAGACTTTCCCGGGGTTCAGGGCGGATTTCCGCGCGTCTCGGCGCGCCGGCCGCCGTCGTCCGGCAGGATTCCCGATGGCAGGTTGCCAAGTGCCCGGCCGTATCGCAACGTCGCACCCGCGTGGGTCGCTGTCGGAAACCGCTCCCCCGCACGCTTCATCCCGCCCCTCGACGCCGGCGACCGACGACCCGGCCACGGCTGGTCTCGCGCCTCCGATGCAGGGCCTCGATGCGGGTGAGGACGACGTCGCCGCGGCCCTGGAACGCGTGCGTTCGTTCATCGATCCTCGCCTCGACGAGGCACTCGTCTTCTCCGCTGACGCCGCCCCCCGTCTCGTGGAGGCGATGCGCTACGTCGTCCTCGCTCCGGGCAAACGCCTGCGCCCCGCGCTGGCGCTCTGGGCCGCGGAGGCGTGCGGTGGTTCCTGGGAGGCGGCGGCACCCGCGGCCGTGGCCGTGGAACTGATCCACGCGTACTCGCTGGTCCACGACGACCTGCCCGCGATGGATGACGACGACCTGCGGCGCGGCAGACCCACGTGCCACCGTGCCTTCGACGAGGCGACCGCGATTCTCTGCGGCGACGCACTCCAGGCGAAGGCCTTCGAGGTGCTCGCCGATGGCCTGCCTGCGGAGCGGTCGGGACGGGCGTGCGCCCTCCTCGCCCGCGCGGCGGGTGCGGAGGCGCTCGTCGGCGGCCAGACCGACGACCTCGCCGCCGAGCGCGGCTGGGCCGCGGATCACGGGACCATGTCCCCGGTGGAGCGGATCGCCTGGATGGAGCGGATCAACCGTCGCAAGACGGGCGCACTGTTCCAGGCGGCCCTCGCGATCGGCGGCCTTGCCGCCGGAGCCGACGCCGGGCAGCGGGCCGTGCTGGACCGCTTCGGGCGCGGCTTCGGCGAGGCCTTCCAGATCGCCGACGACCTGCTCGATGCCGAGGGCACCGAAGGCTCCATGGGCAAGCGGGTGGGCAAGGATGCCGGGCGGGGCAAGCTGACGCTGCCGACGGTCGTCGGCATCGCCGCGGCCCGGGAACGGGGAACGGCCCTGGCCGAGGAGGCGGCCGCGGCCGTCGGCTCGCTCGGTCCCGACGCGTGCCACCTGGCGTCGCTCGCGCGATGGATCGTGCGACGCAACCACTGACACGCCTACCATTTCCACCGGATGGGAGCACCTCATGAAGACCGAGAAGGAGATCCTGCCCTCGATCGACTCGCCACGCGATCTGCGGGCCCTCTCGGTCGAGCAGCTCGAGCGGCTGGCCGTCGAGATGCGCAGGGCGCTCTGCACCGTCGCGGGCACGCGCACGGCGCACTTCGCCTCGAACCTCGGCGTCGTGGAGCTCTGCATCGCCCTCCACCGGGTGTTCGACTTCTCCCGGGACCGGCTCATCTGGGACACCGGCCACCAGATCTACCCACACAAGCTCCTCACCGGCCGCTTCCCCCAGTTCGCGACGATCCGCACGAAGGGCGGCCTCATGGGCTACCCGAATCCCGCCGAGAGCCCGTACGACCTCTTCATGACCGGCCACGCGGGCTGCAGTGTCTCGACGGCGTTGGGGCTCGCGAGCGGCGACGGGCTGCGGGGCGAGGATGACCGGCGGTCCGTCGCCGTGATCGGTGACGGCGCGCTCCCCTCGGGCATCGTGTTCGAGGCCCTGAACAATGCCGGCTTCCTGAAGAAGCGGCTCCTCGTGATCCTCAACGACAACAAGATGTCGATCTGCCCGCGGGTCGGGGCGGTCGCCGAATACCTCGACCTCATCCGCACGAATCCGTGGTATCGGGGGATCCGGGATCAGGCCACCGAGCTGATCAAGGGCGTGCCCATGGTGGGCGAGTCGATGGAGCGGATGTTCTCGAACGTGAAGGACTCGCTCAAGGCGACGCTTCACGGCGGGATGCTCTTCGAGGCGCTCGGCGTGCGCTACTTCGGCCCGGTCGAAGGCCATTCGCTGCCCAGCCTGATCCGGTATCTCGAGCTGGTGAAGGACGAGGACGGACCGATTCTCCTGCACGTGCTGACGGAGAAGGGACACGGGTTCAAGCCGGCCGCGGCCGACCCCGTCTTCTTCCACACGCCGGCACCGTTCGAGTGTGACGACGACGACTGCATCGTGTCGATCAAGCGCTCGTCGACGCGGGCGTACACCGACGTGGCCGCGGCATCGATCGCCGACTGCCTGCGTCGTGATCCCCGCGTCACGGTCCTCACCGCCGCGATGTGCCAGGGGAACAAGCTCGAGAAGGTGCGCGAGGAGTTTCCCGACCGCTTCTTCGACGTCGGCATCTGCGAGTCGCACGCCGTCGCCTTCGCGGCGGGCCAGGCGAAGGCCGGTTGCCGCCCGATCGTCGACATCTACAGCACCTTCCTGCAGCGGTCCTACGACCAGATCTTCCAGGAAGTCTGCCTGCAGAACCTGCCGGTGGTCTTCATGCTCGACCGGGCCGGCCTCACCGGTCCGGACGGCCCCACGCACCACGGGGCCTTCGACCTCGGATACCTGCGGCTCTTCCCCAACATGGCCGTGCTCGCTCCGGGTGACGAGCATGACCTGCAGGCGATGCTCGACTGGGCGCTCGAGCAGCCCGGCCCGGTCGCGATCCGCTATCCGAAGTCGGCCGTGGCGAAGCACGACGGCCCCCGCACCGCGATCGAGCTGGGTCGCGCCGAGTGCCTCGCGGACGGTCACGACGGTCTGGTCGTCGCCTGCGGCACGCTCCTCGGCGAGGCGCTCTCCGCCGCCGCCGAGCTCCGTCGCGAGGGACTCGAGGTCGCCGTCATCAACGCCCGCTTCGTGAAGCCGCTCGACACGTCGCTCCTCGTCGAGCGGTGCGAGGCGGCGCCGTGGGTCGTCACCGTGGAGGAGAACGCGCTGCCGACGGGGTTCGGCAGCGCCCTGCTCGAGGCCCTCAACGACGCTGCATCCCAGGGAGACCAGCGTCCGACCGCTCCGATCGTGCGGCTCGGGCTGCCCGACCGCTTCATCGAGCACGGCGAGCGGGCGGAACTCCTCGCGGATCTCGGCCTCGACGCGGCGGGCATCGCCGCGGTCTGCCGCCGACTCGCGGGCCGCGCACCCCACGCCGTGGGGCATGCCTCGAGCATGTCGTGATCCCCGCGGCCACGACGAAGGACCGTCGAGACCGATCGGCCGACCACACGAAAGGAGCGTGCGGAGCATGGCGAGCGCGAGGAGCGGCTCCCGCCTGGAGCCGGGTCGGCCGGCGGGCGGGCCCCTGCAGGTGGTCATCGTGGGGCCCGGGGGCGAGGGCCGCGTCGCGGCCGAGGCCGATCGCGTCGAAGCACTCCTGACGTCGCGGGGCCATGCCGCCGCACGGCGGCTCGCCGCCCGGGACGACTGGGGCGAAAGCCGCTCGCGACAGGACGGGCTGCCCGAGGCCGATCTCGTCGTGGTCCTCGGTGGTGACGGCTCGATGCTGCGGACCGCACGCTGGCTCGGACGGGAGCAGGTGCCCGTTCTCGGGGTGAACCTCGGGACGCTCGGATTCCTGGCGGACTTTTCGCGCGACGAGGTCGCCGCCGCAGTCGACGAGCTCGCCGCCGGACGATTCCGGTTCGTCGATCACCTGATGTTCGAATGCGAGGTGCATCGCGGTGGATCGATCGTGCATCGTCAGCTCGGGCTCAACGAGACGTCGATCCTCGCCGGTCCTCCATTCACGATGATCGAGGTTCGTCTGCTCGTGGACGGTGTGCTCGCCACCACCTACCGGGCCGACGGACTGATCGTCTCCACCCCGGCCGGCTCCACGGCGTACAGCCTCTCGGCCGGCGGCCCGATCGTCCGCAAGGACCTCGACGCGTTCATCTTCACGCCGCTCAACCCGCACACGCTCACGAATCGCCCGGTCGTCGATTCCGCCGAGCGCACCTACGAGCTCCTCGTGCCACGGCCGAACGCGGGAAGCGCCTGCGTCGTCGACGGCGGCGTGCTGACCGCGCTCGAGGCGGGCGATCGGATCCACGTCCGGCGAGCGCAGCACCGGTTTCGACTCGTCGAGATCGTGGACCACGGGTACTATCGCACGCTGCGGGAGAAGCTCGGATGGGGGGGCGGCCTGAGAGCCGCCGAGGCCGCCGGCGAGTCGCTCTCGGGGGAACCACGATGATGCACCGTCCGCTGGCGACCGCGATGCTGCTGATGGCGATCACGGCCGTCGCGGCCGATGTCCGCACGGAGGCGCCCGTGCTGCTGGAATACCACTTCCACACGGGCGAGCGTCTCGGCATGCAGGTCGCCCATCGCGCGCTCACGGAGACGACGATGAACGGCACCACCCAGAGCGTCGAGACGATGACCGATTCGACGAAGACCTGGCATGTGGTCGCGGTGGATGACGGGGGACGCGCCACGCTCGAGCAGTCGGTGGACGACGTCACCATGTCGTCGCGCACGACCGATCGCGGATCCCTGCGCTGGTCGAGCGACGACGAGGGGGATCCGCCGCCCGGATACGAAAGCGTGCGCGGGAGTCTCGGGGTGCCGTTGGCCCGGCTCGTGATCGACCGGTCCGGCCGCGTGCTCGAGCGCCGCGACCTCCGTCCCTGTCCGCCGTCGAGCACGGGTGATCTCGTCGTCGTGCCGCTGCCCGAGGAGCCGGTCGCACCGGGGGCGGAGTGGACGATTCCCGAGGAGATCGTGGTCGAGGTGCCCAACGGGCCGCGGCGGGCGGTGCGCACCCGACTCCGCTACCGACTCGAAACGGTCGCCGACGGGATCGCGACGATTCGGGTCGACACGACCGTGCTCACGCCCGTGGACGACCCGCGGCTCGAGGCGAGGCTGCTCGAGCGCATCTGGGACGGCGTGATCCGGTTCGACATCGAGGAGGGACGCGTGGCGAGCCGCCGGACGGCGATCGACCGCCGTGTCGTCGGCTTCGGCGGGCCCCAGTCGAGCGTGCGCTACAAGGCGAGCCTCGAGGAGCGGCTCGTGGCCCCCGCAGGCGGGACGGAGCCGTAGGACACGGCCCGCTCCCGCCGGCCTCTCGACCGGCCCGGTGCTCGACGCCGCGTCAGCCCGCGCGGAGCAGATCCTCGACGCGGCGGATCGCCTCCTCCACGTCCCACTCGGTCTCCGCGAGCACGACCGGCGACCGCCGTGCCACCCACTCGCCCACCGTCCTCTGCGCCGCGATGACCGTGGAGTGGCTGCGCCGGCCGAAGTAGCGGCCGATGTCGGTCAGGGCGGCATGGGTGTGCTTGCGGGCCAGGAACATGGCGAGCATGCGTGGCTGGCTCACCGTCCGCGCCCGACGCGACGATTGCAGGCTGCCCGGCTCGATGCCGAACGCCGCGCAGACCGCCCGCTCGACGTCGGCGAGCCGCACGCTCCTGGCACTCGACCGCACGAGATCCGCCAACGCCTCCTCGGCCATCTCGGCGGTCACGTCCACGCCGAGCATCAGGCTCGTCGCCTCGAGCCGATTGACGGCACCGATCAGCTCGCGGGCATGCCGCGTCATGTGCGTGGCGACGTGATGCACGACGGCGTCGGGCACGGCGAGCCGACGGCGCGCACACAGCGCCGCCACGATGCCCCGCCGGACCTCATAGTCCGGGGAGAGGATCGGGGCGTTCATGCCGCCGCGCAGGCGGGTGACCAGTTCCGGCCCGAGTCCCGGCAGGGAATCGAGTTCGCGATCGCAGGTGAACACCATCTGCCGGCCCTGCCGATGGAGCGCGTCGACGGTGAGCTGGAATTCGAGCAGCGTGGCCCGCTTGCCGACGAGGAAGTGAATGTCGTCGATCACGAGCAGATCGGCGGAGCGGCAGGTGCGGCGAAAGCCCGGCAGCCCGCTGCCATGGAGCGATTGGAGGAAGCCGTTGGTGAATTGCTCGGCAGACAGCGAGACGATGGAGGCACCCGGATGGAGTTCCGACGTCCGCGCACAGACCCCGTCGAGCAGGTGCGTCTTGCCGACGCCGCTCGGTCCGTGGATCACCAGGGGCGACACCTCTCCCGGACGCGACGCCACCAGTTCCACCGCGCCGCATGCCAGCCGATTGCTCGTACCGACCACGAAATCGGCAAGGCTCCTGCCCGGTGTCGGCCCCCGGCCCTTGGCATCGCCCCGCTCTCCGGGCGTCCCTGGCCGCACGGACTCGGCCTGCACCGGTTGGGCCGACTCGGCCCGCACGGTCCTCCCCACGCGCGCCCTTGCCGCACGTTTGCCCGTGCCGCGAGCCGAAGCCCCACCGCGGCGGTCGGCGACAGGCGGCTGATCCTCGCTCGGGTCACGGTTCGAATCAGGGCTCGACTCAGGGGTCGAATCAGGGCTCGACTCAGGGCCTGAACACGGGCTTGCCTGGGGCTCCCACACGAGCTCCGCCCCGGGCCCGCACACGTCCCCGACGGCGGCCTCGACGTCGCTGCGAAAGGTTCGACGCAGCCACTCGTGCGTGAGACCGCTCCCGACGCGGAGGATGACCCGCTGACCACCGGCGGGCGGCCGCGGGATCGCGACGTCCCCGGCCTTGCTGCGCCGTCGCGGGGCGACCACGGTGTCGCGATCGACCGGTGCCGATTCGACACGCACGGTCATCGACCGACCGAACCACACGGCATAGCGGTCGGTGCCGATCCGGTGCTCGAGCGCCGCTTCGATGCGAGCGGCGAGACCTGCGGAATCGGATGCTGACCGGGCGGCGTCCAGCGAGTTCCCCATTGGCTCCTTCCTGCCACGGGCCTCCCGCCGCGGCCACCGTCATCCATCCGTAGACCACGTCGTCACCCGACGTCGGCGGGCGAGTATAGAAGTGCTTGCAGTGCTGTCAAACCATTCGCTCACACGCTGGTGAAGGCGCGAGAGAACGACGTCGCACGGCCACTCCCGTCCCGCACGCGCCCCGTGCATCAGCGGTGCATAACGTGTGGATTCGAGCGCGAATGGCGGGAGAACCGCATGCGCATCGCACGCCGCGCAACGCGGCTTATACTGCATCTCGCTTCGGCGAGCGCCGTCTGCGTGGCACGATCGCCGTGCGTCGCAGGCGGCGCACGCCGCGAAGCGGCGAACGAGCGGGCCTTGACGGGCACAACGGGGCGTCAGCAAGACCGAGGCGTCAACAAGTCCTGGAGTCCGGGAATGTCCTCGCGGCACGGCTCGTGTGCAAGACAGCGGCAAACGTTCATGTCGTGCCCGGCGCGAGTGACCCGCGGCGCACTGCTCGTCGCGATGTGCCTCGGCGGTGACTCCGGCGCCGCGCGCTCGCAGGAGCAGCCCGCCGCACCGAAGACACCACCGACGTTCCAGCCGGGAGAGATCTCGATCGGAGAGCCCGTGACGCTCCCCTTCGGTGGTGCGGGGCCGAGCTCCGAGCCCCGGGCGACGGGCGGCAGCGGCGCGACCCCGGCCGAATCCGCTGCGATCGGCGTCCGGCAGCTGGATGAGGCGACCGCGAAGCTCGGGCGCAGCGGCTGGCTGGGCATGGTGGTCGCCGAGTCGAACGTCCCCGGACGCTGGAGGGTCGACGAGGTCGCTCCCGGTGGCCCGGCGGATCTCGCCGGCATTCGCGTGGGAGACGAACTCCGCGCCGTCAACGGCGTGGCGCCACGCAACGCGGACGAGGTGGCGCAGGCGCTCACGGCGATCGTGGCGGACCAGCCGGTCGCGGTCGCCATCGCGCGGGCTGACGCAGTGTCGGACATCACCGTTCGGGCCGCACCGCGCCCGAGCACGCCGCCCGCAGCGCGCGGGGCCACGGCACCAGCCGCGGCACGTGACGAAGGTGCCACGGTCGGAGGCCTGCCCGGCGAGCCACGCTCCATCGGAGGGCCTGACGCAGCCGGCCTCGCGACGCTCCCTTCGACTCCTCCCGCCGTCACTGCCCCGTCGGTCATGGCACCGGCTCCTGCCGCGGCCGCTGGCATCGCCGAAGCCGCTGACGCCACGCCGCCGCATCCGCACGGATCCCTCGTGCCGCCGACGGTCGGCCTCCCTGGTCCGGGCGCGTCGACCCCCGTGCAGCCTCCGGATGTCTCCGTGTCGGTCCCCGGTGGCCCGACCCCTGCGGGCGAATCCGCGTTGCCGGGTCGCTTCATGCCGGCGACGCCGCAGGTGCGACCGGATGCGACCGTCGCGTCCCCGAGCCCCCGCACACCTGCCGGCTTCGAGGCGGCCTCGGGGCTGCCTTCGGGCTTCGGACCATCGTCCGTCGGCGGAGCATCGCCCCGCATCCCGCGTGAGGCGGTCGGACGATCGAGCATGTCGGGCGGCCGCACGGCGCTCGGCGTGCGGACGATCCCGCTCGACCCGGTGACGCAGGCGCGATTTCAGCTCTCCGCCCCGGACGGCGCCTACGTGATCGGCGTCGTGCAGGACCTCCCCGCGTTCCGCGCCGGAGTGCCGCCGGGCAGCGTGATCGTCGCCCTCGACGAGCGCCCCGTGCATTCGCCGACCGAGCTCACGTCGCTCGTGACGAACGGGCCGATCGATCGGCCTGTGCGCGTGCGCTACGTCCTCCCCGGCGGCACCGCCCGCAATGCCGACGTCGTGCTCCAGGCCATCGACCCACCGCTGTTGCACGCGCTCGGGGCGGACGCTGCGGACAGTCCGGCCCCCGTGCCGGAACCGCGGCTGGCGCGGAGGCCCGTCGAGGAGGCCGTCGTCACGCTGCGCCGTGAGATCGTCCTGTTGCGGGAGTCGCTGCGGGACCTGGAGCAGCAGCTGGACGGCCTGGTCGACCAGTCGAGCCGCGGGCGATCGCCGTGAGCGTCAGGCTGCGTGGGCGCGGCGTGGCGCCGGGCTGCCGCACACCCGATCGAGTTCTTCCATGAGCGGCACACCAGCCGGACCCGCGACCGCTGCGGCCCACCGCGCCACGCGCGACGGCTCGCGCCGCACCGCGACGGCGCCCGCGCGCCGTGTGCCATCGGTCGCCCAGGACTCCGCGTCGTCGCTCAGCCGGATGAGCAGTCGCTCGATGCCCGCCCGATGCCATTCGATTCCGTCCCGATCGAGTCCTGCGGGCACCGACACCGCGCGACTCACGATCGCCCGTGCCCGGGAGTAGGGCCTCGGGATCGCGAAGGCATCCCACGTGGGAAGTCGCCACGGGCGTGCATAGCCCAGTCCCATGGCGACGATGGGGATGCCGAGGGTGCCTGCCAGGTAGACGCAGCCGGGCGCGAGTCGCCGCCGGGGGCCCCGCGGCCCGTCGGGCGTGATCGTGAGGTTGCCCGCGCGCGCCCGTTCGGCCAGCTCGCGCAGCGCCGTCGAGCCGCCCCGGAACGTGCTGCCCCGCACGACGCCGAATCCCATCATGCGGGCGACTCGATCGAGGATGTGCGCATCGGCATGCCTCGACAGCAGCATCGAGATGTTCGAATGCCCGCGCAGGAAGAGCGGCAGCAGGATGTTCTCGTGCCAGAAGACGTAGATCTTGGCGCCCCGGCAGGCGGGGTGCACCGGATCGACCTCGGGGTCGCTGAAGTCGGCCCGGCAGTCGAGCGTGGACATCCAGCCGCGCACCACCGCGGTCGATGCCAGCGACCAGGCGCCGATCGAAAACGGGGTCGTTGGCTTCATGCCGCCGTCGCTCCAGAGGCTCGATCCGTTCCGCGGGCCCATCGTGGTGTCCGCGTCACTCGATCCACGTTCCCTCGAACACCTCTTCCGCCGGCCCCGTCATCACGACGTGCCCGGGGGCATCGCCACACTCGAGCCATTCCAGTTCGAGCGTGCCCCCCGGGAGCTCGGCCCGGATGTGCCGGTCGGTCCGACCACCGAGCGCACCGGCCACACAGACGGCGGCGGCACCCGTGCCGCAGGCCTGCGTGATGCCGCTGCCACGCTCCCACGTGCGCATCCGCACCCGGTCCGACGCCAGCACCTGCACGAAGTGCACGTTGACGCGACGCGGGAAGAGCGCCGCGGTCTCGATCCGGGGACCGATCACCTCGAGCGGCACGCGCGCGACCTCACGACACCAGAAGACGACGTGCGGGTTGCCCATCGACACGCAGGTCATGCGGGGGTCCAGTCCGCAGGCCGCCCACCACGGCTCCTCCGTCCCGAGCGCCTGGCACGGGGCATCGACCACCGGCCCCGATCCGCCGACGTCGACGGGGATCGCCGCAGGATCGAGCATGGGCGCGCCCATGTCGACGCGCACGCGGGAGCTGCGCGCTCCCGTGGGTGTCACGTCCACGGTCAGCAGGCCCCGCCCGGTCTCGATCGCGACACCTCCCGGTGCGGCATGTCCCCTGGAGACGACCAGGTGTGCCACACAGCGGATGCCGTTGCCACACATCTCGGCCTCGCTGCCGTCGGCGTTGAACATCCGCATGCGCGCCGCGGCCACCGTCGACGGCTGCACGAGCACGAGCCCGTCGCCCCCGACCCCGCGGTGACGATCGGCGATCCGCGGCGCGAGCCCCGCCGGATCGCGTGGGGTCGGCTCGACGAAACAGTCGACGTACACGTAGTCGTTGCCGGCGCCGTGCATCTTCACGAACTTCATCTGCGACACCCGTATCCGTCCCGTCGTCACGTGTCCGGCACCGTGCACGCCCGTCACCGCCACTCTAGCGACCTGCCGGACCCGCGATCCATGCCAAACACGAGCCGGCCCACGTCGCCCCCTCGTCCCGCGCGAGGCGGCTCACGGCCGCAGCGCCGTCCGCGGCCCGCCTGCCGACTGCCGCGCCTGGAGCTTCTGCAGCGCGGCCGCGAGGGTCGGGAAGGCCTCCGTCGACGGCTCGGGCTCCGCCAGCGTGCCATCGACGTGAATGAGCATGAACTGGCCGCTCGCCCCACCCAGCAGCCGCTTCATGGCCGGCAGCTGCGTCTTGGCGTCGCCGACGATCGAGCGAAACGTGAGGTCGAGCCCTCCGTCGAAGTCGACGGCACCGGCGCCGACGAGGCTGATCGCGTCTCCCGACAGTTCGATCGTGTCGAGGTACGCGTGCGGACCCTCGATGCGAAAGTCGACGAGGCTGCCCGTGAAGGCGTTCCGGTCCGGTGCCTTGACGCGCAGGATCTTCAGGAGGGCCACCACCACCGGCAGTTCATAGAGGTCGGCGTCCCGCAGCCGCATCTGCCCCCGTCCCGTGAGCGAGTGGCTGCCGGTCCGCGAGCCCGAGATCTCGAGTCCGGCCTGCATCCGCCCCCGGTAGCCATGGGCGACGCCGGTCGCCTCGCTCGTGAGCCGCTCGAGATCGGCGTCGCTGAGCGCCGCATTCACCGTGAAGCGGCCACCGGGTCCCGCCGTGACCTGTCCATCGACCAGCAGCATCCCCCCGGCGACCCGCGCGCCGAGCCGCTGCCCGCCGACGCCGTCCGCGGCCACCGCCGGCGCGCCGAAGCGCATGCCGGCAGGGTCGAGTGCGATGGGCCCCTCGAGATCGGTCAGCTGCACGCCCCGCACGATCGCGCTGTCGAGCGACACCTGGCCGTCGGCCCGCCAGTTCGTGCCGTCGCTCTGTCCGCGCAGACGGATCCCGCCGTGCACGTGCTCGAGCGGCACCCCGACGTCGACCTCGGCCTGCGCCATGTCGAGGTGCATGTCCCACGCCGCCGCGACCCCCGTGCGCTCGGAGGGGGGGCCCGCGGGGGGAGCCGACGGCGCGGTCGAATAGATGTCGAGCGTCCCTTCGAGGGACAGGAGGCCCCGCAGATCGACGCCGGCCACCGCGTCGCGGAGGCCGTCCGGAAGCGCCTGCAGCAGGTCATGATCGACGCGGAAGCGGTCCGCGCTGAGCCGCTCGAAGGAGACATGCCACCCGTCGTCGGCCGTGAAGATGCAGCGCCCCTCCGTCGCCACGACCGTGCGCTGATGGACGCCCCGGATGCGCTCGAAGCGCAGCTGCCCGTCCCGCCACACGAGTCGCCCCTGCATCTGCTCGAGGCGATACGGAAACCAGGCGGGCTCGATCGAGACGCTTTGCCCCTCCGGTGTCGCCTCGAGCTCGACGGTCATCCGATGCGTCTTGACGCGGTGCCGCACCGTGGCGGTGAACTCCGCCGTCCCGCGGGGGTCCACGTCCTCCCAGATGCGCTGCATGCCCTGGGGCAGTGCGTCGCGCAGTTCCGGCTCGAGCACGACGCCACGGCCGGTGAGGCGGAGGGTCAGTTCGCCGTCGTCGTCACCGACCGGCTCGAGCCCGCCGGAGCAGCGGATCACTCCGGTGTCGTTCGCACCCACCAACTCCCGGATCGTCCACCTGGTCCCCTCCATGCGCAGCAGTCCGCTCACGCCGGACAGCGGGTAGGGAAAGCCCGCGTAGCTCATGCTCCCCTGCACGACGCGCAGGTCGAGCGTATTGAAATAGTGGGTCGGAAACCGCGGCCCGCGCTCGTGCCGGAAGCGGAAATCGAAGGTCCCCGAGGCACGCAGCCGCCGCACGATGTCGGCGCTGCGGGCAGGCAGCGCCGCCAGCAGGGCGTCGTCGATGCGCATGCCGTCGCCATGCACCTCGATGAATCCCTGGCCGCCGGGAACGGACGTGTCCACCGTGCCGGTGACATGCACCGGATGCCCGCCGGCCTGTCCCGTGAGATGCAGCGCCAGTGTCCGCGCACGGAAGGTGACGGTGCCGACGGTGTGGTCGAGCCGATACGGAAAGCGATAGTGGGTGATCGACACGTTGCGGCACCGGACCGCGACATCGGGATCGAGGACGCCCGCACGACGCTGCACGCGCGCACGCACGTCGATCTCCCCGGCGGGCAGCAGCTTGTTCCACTGCGCCGACAGCGGCTCGGGCAGGAGCCCCTCCCAGTGCCTGCCGACGTGCAGTCGCTCGCTCTCGACGACGAGGTCGAAATCGGCGGTCGACGACCACCCGTGGAGCCTGCCGCTGCCGCGCACGAGCGTCGGTCCGGCATGCCCCTCGAGCTGCTCGCACACCGCACCGCCGCGATCGGCTCGAAAGACCGCCGAGATGTCGCTCACGGCGAAGGGCAGGGTCGCGTGCTCGAAGCGGCCGGAGCGCAGCCGGCCCGCCACCGTGAAGTCGGCCTCCGCGAGGCGGTCGAGGCCGCCGGTCACCTGCCACTCCAGATCGACGCGACCACGAAGGCCGTCGGGCCACGCCCCGACCCCCACGGTGGCGGCCAGGCCACCCGCCTGGGGCGCGAGATCGAGTCCGGCGACGTTGCCGGCGAGCTGGAAGGCGCCGGAGGATTGCACGAGCTGCCCCGTGAAGGCCGCGCGATCGAAGGGATCGCCCGTAGCCCCCCCGCTGAAGGTCAGCGCGGAGCCCGCCTCCGTCGTGACGGGAGCCACGTCGATGCCGAGATGCCGCACGGTGACACGCTGCCGCGTGCCCGCATCGTCGACGACGATCGTCGCGTCGTCGATCCGCACGGGCAGCGCGAGACCTCCCGGGCGGCCAACGAGGACGTCCGCGAGATTCCACCGGCCATCGGCCGCGCGTACGACGTGCAGCGTGGGGCGTTGCACGCGCACGGACGTGATGCGCACGTCGCCCGTCGCCAGATCGGTCAGCGCCGTCGCGCAGGCGAGGTGGGCCTCATCGACCGTGAGCAGACGCCGTCGCTCGGGATCGTCGATCGAGGGATCGGCCACCTCGATCCCTCGGATCACGAGCCCCTCCCCCTCGACGAGGCTCGCCGCGCGCACCCGCACCTCGAACGTCGGAAACTCGCGCTGCAGCCTCGCCTCGACCCGACGACGCACCTCCTCGCCCAGCCGCGTGGTCCCGAGGGCCACGGTGACGAGCACCGCCGCGGCCGTCAGCGGAAGCGTCCAGCGGACGACGGTCCACAAGAGGTCGGTGAGCGGCTTCACGCGCGCAGGCGGCCGTCGGGCCGCGCCTCGAAAGGCGGTGTTTCTCCCGGGTGGGCTGCCGTCGCACCGGGAGCGGGGGCGGGAGGGTAGGAACGCGTTCCTGCACGGTCAAGTCGCCGCGCCGGGCCCGCAGGTTTCCCAGCCCGCCACTCCGCTGCTATAACCCGCCTCCGACCGACACGGGGACGGGGATCGGCCGTCGGGCCGACCGGGCGTATCGCGTGTCGGCCGCTCCCGGGAGCCCTGACGCATGGCCGCGGAAATGTCCGCTCGAGAGACCTCGGCTCCCAACGCCCATCGGCTGCTGTGGGCGGGGTTCATGGCGATCCTCGCCGCAGGCGTCGGATTCGCGATCCGTGGAGGAATCCTCGACAACTGGCGCGAGCAGTTCCAGTTCACGGCGTCGCAGGCGGGTCAGATCACGGGGGCCGGGCTGACGGGATTCTGCTTCGGCATCATCATCGGCGGCGTCATCGTCGACCGGATCGGCTACGGAAAACTCGTGGCGCTGGCGTTCCTCGGCCATGTGCTGTCGGCGGTCGTGACGTTCAGCGCCTCGACTCCGGCGAACGCCTACCAGCTGCTCTTCTGGGGCTCCTTCATCTTCGCGTTCGCCAACGGCACGCTCGAGGCGGTGGCCAATCCACTCGTCGCGACCGTCTTCCCCAACAATCGGACGCACTACCTCAACATCCTGCACGCGAGCTGGCCGGCCGGCATGATCCTCGGCACCGTGGCGGGCTGGTATCTCGACGACAAGCTGCAGATCGACTGGAAGTACCAGCTCGCCCTCTACCTCGTGCCGACGGCTGTCTACGCGCTGATGTTCCTCGGTCAGAAGTTCCCCCGCTCCGAGGCCGCGGAAAAAGGTGCGAGTTTCGTCGACATGTTCCGGAGTGTCGGCGTGCTCGGCTCGGCGGTCGCCTGCTTCCTCCTCGCCCTGTTTTTCGGAGACATCCTCAAGAACTTCATCCCCGAGCAGGCCGCGGTGGCAGGCTACGCGCTCGGAGGAATCCTCCTCCTCGGCGTGGCCGTGATGACGAAGTTCTCGATCGGCTCGCTGCTCCTCTTCATCCTGTTCGTCACCCACGCCCTCGTCGGTGCGGTCGAACTGGGCACCGACAGCTGGATTCAAAACATCACCGGCAACCTCTTCACGTCCGAGCAGGGCAAGTGGCTGTTCATCTGGACCTCGGTGATCATGTTCGGCCTCCGCTTCTGCGCACACTTCATCGAGACGAAGGTCGGGCTCTCGCCGATCGGGCTGCTCCTGGTCTCGTCGATTCTCGCGTTCCTCGGCCTGCGCTTCGCAAGCGGGATGGACAGTTTCCCGGCGGCCCTGGCCGCCCTCGGGATCTACGCCGTGGGCAAGACCTTCTTCTGGCCGACGATGCTCGCCGTGGTGGGCGATCGCTTCCCACAGACCGGTGCGGTCGCGATGTCGATCATGGGCGGGATCGGCATGCTCTCGGCGGGGCTGATCGGCGGCCCCGGGCTCGGCTACTGCAAGGATCGATTCGCCGGCGAGGCGCTCGGGAAGGCCGCCGATGCGGCGGTGCACGCCGAGTTTCGCGCCGAGACCCCGAGTCGCTTTCTCAACATCCCCGCGACGGAGGTGTTCGGGCTCGACGGGCCGAAGGTGGCCGCAGCCCGGAAGGCGGGCGGCTCCGGCACGCCCGCGCAGCAGGCTGCCGTCCAGGCCGATCAGCAGGGTGACCGTGACACGCTCAAGATCGATTCCTTCATCCCGGCGACCATGGCCGTGATCTATCTGGGCATGCTGGCCTACTTCGCCAGCATCGGTGGCTACCGCCGCGTCGAGATGAAGGGCTGACGCGGCCCCACGTCGAGCGTGGCCCCCGGGCCGGTCGCAGCACGAATGCCGCCCGGCAGGTCGCGCGAGGAGGCTGCCCGGCCCTCGCCGGCAGCCGTGCCCAGCAGCCGAACGAGCGTGCGGTAGTGGGCCTCGGTCATGTCACGCTGCGGCCAGCCCTCGCGACGCCAGAGGGCGACGAAGATCTCGGCCACGAGCGGCGGAGCGAGGGTGGCGAGGTCACCGGCGCGGAGCCGGACCGTGCCATCGGGCAGACGTTCCGCGTGCCGATCGAGCAGATAGCCGGCTGCCGAGGAGAGCGCGTCGGCGACGCCGGCCGCCTGCACGCCAAGCCGCACGAGCGCCGCGGCGCCCGCCGGATACGGACCGGCCGCACATCGGCTGAGGATCTCGTGCCGGAGAAAATTCCTCGCACGGGAGGTGTCGGTATTGGTCGCGTCCTCACGCCAGGTCTGCCCGAGATGTGCGAGAAACCGGCGCATCGTGTCGCGGGAGACGCTCAGCAGCGGCCGCGCGAGCGCGATCCCGTCGGCCAGCACCCGTGTCCGCCGCATCCCCGCCAGCCCCGCCACGCCGGTGCCGCGCAGCACGCGGTGCAGGATGGTCTCCGCCTGATCGTCGGCCGTGTGCGCGACGAGCACGTGATGCGCGCCCGTCTCCCGGGCCACGTCCGCCAGAAAGCCGTAGCGCAGACGCCGGGCCCGGCCCTCGAGCCCCTCGCCTCGCACGGCCGCGGGGTCACGCACCGTCAGCCGACGCCACGTGACGGGGATGCCGATGCCCTCGGCCAGACGCGTGACGAAGGCCCGGTCTGCGGGCGCCTCCACCCGCAGATCATGCTCCGCGTGCGCCACCACGAGCCGCCGTCCGACCGCGGGGCCGAGCTGGAGGAGCCCCAGCAGCAGTCCCACGCTGTCGGCTCCGCCGGACACCGCGACCACGACCCGACTCGACGGCGCTCCCAGCCACGCGGGCTCCGCCGAGAGGGCGGCGAGCACCGCGGCCGTGGCGTGGTCGAGCGGAGATGCTGCGCCGGCTGACACTCCCATCGCACTCCGGTGACGATCCGACCCTGCGCGACACGCGACCGCGTCCCCGAGTGTCGCACACCGACGCCGCCCGAAAAACGCCTGCACGAGCCACGAAAACGGGATTGAGAGGACGCGACCCCGCCGCTACCGTCCCCGTGATTCGACCTCCCGACTGCCCCCCACACCGAGGAACGTGCCATGTTCCACACCCTGCCGCGCGGCCTCGTGGCGCTCGCCCTGCTGCCGCTGCTGTCGGGTTGCTCCACGCTGCTCACGGTCGCCTACCTCGTGCGGCCCAATGACGTCCCGGCGGAATACGCGGGCCTGAAGGGGTCGCACGTGGCCGTCGTCTGCCGGCCGATCGTCGAGCTCGAGTTCAGCGATGCCGGGTCGGCACGTGAACTCGCCGGCGTGGTGGACCAGCACCTGCGGGACAAGGTGCGCGGGATCAACGTCATCGGTCAGCACGAGGTCGCCCGCTGGCTTGACGAGAACGCGTGGGTCGATTATCCGGCCCTCGGCGCGTCGCTCGACGCCGATTACGTCGTGGGCATCGACCTCGAGCAGTTCCGGCTGTTCGAGGGATCGACGCTCTACCGTGGCAGGGCCGCCGTCACCGTGCGCGTGTTCGCCGTCAAGACCGGGGACGTCGCGTTCGAGAAGCGCATCGACGACTTCTCGTTTCCTGTCAACGGCGCGATCCCGACCTCCGACCGGACCGAGGCCGAGTTT
>Ga0214917_10001164_pt1 | contig 34256 bp, 22 predicted proteins | sample LL_1208_BB_MetaG_FD_177983 | JGI IMG/M metagenome (GOLD analysis project Ga0214917, IMG submission 177983) | Freshwater microbial communities from Lake Lanier, Atlanta, Georgia, United States - LL_1208_BB | ecosystem: Environmental > Aquatic > Freshwater > Lake | place: USA: Georgia | collected... | reverse complement strand
ATATTGTATCAGTCGAAGGAATCCAATTCGTATCTTTCGAAATTACAAAAGTGTACCAAGATCTTTTTGACTGGTACCAACCTGTTATAGAATTATAAGCATTTGCACCTCCATCCAAAAGTGAATAAGACCCGTTTGAATTTGCACTTAACTTATAACTATTAAAATATCCGTTTAATACTGCGTTTTTTACACCCATTAACAATCCAATTTCATTTTGCGTTATACCTCTGTTAAATACCATAAGCGAGCTATAATTTGCGTTTGTGTAAGTTTCAGCTTGATGATCTCTTCCAAGAATTGCCTGTACATCATCATCGTAAGTGTATAAAGAATCTTGGTTTTTAATATTATATACATATACACGCGTTCCGTCTACATATAGTTCTAAAATTTGGTCACGTCCTACAGTAACACAATAATGGTGCCAATTTGTGTCTGGAATGAAATTATAATCACCAAATTTAGTAAAAAGAAAACTATCATCACTAGAAAAAAATAAACCATAATTGTAATTACCGCCATTATTACTAGTTAGTAATGTTAATTTAGAATTATATAAAGGAGTATTGCGTAATGCAAGAGCAAAATTATTTTGAGGAGATCTACCTAGGCGAAGTCCAAATAGTAATATGCCATTATCATTAGCAAGTGAATTAAATTTCACCCAACAAGCAACGGTAAATCCATTTTTGTTTAACTTTATGTTTTTTGATATAAAATTTTGATCTATACCATTTGTTTTATATGATTTCGGTGAATCTAAAAATGGAGTGCTTACAATTTCGCCGGTAGATGTTGCATCAGTAAATCCTATTCCGGTAGCATAATTTTTGGTGTCTGTTTCAAATGGGTAATAGAGTACTAACCCCCAATAGTTAAATTTTTGAATAGCGCTTAGTTTTGATGCTGCTATGGTTGCATATATCGTGGAAACTTGACTGGCGGTTAATTCTGAACTGTAAAATTCAAAATTGTTGACATACATTTTTTGTTGATTTACTAGGGTGGTATCTCCAGGAAAGTTACTTTGTCCTATTAACCAAGATGTATTAGTGAGTTTAGGGTAAGATGACAATCCTGATCTATTTAATACTAATGCACCGTCTACATAAAATTTAATAGTATAAGAACTATTTAATAATTTTGATATAGTTAAACAATAATGGTGCCATATATTATCATTTATTGACATTAAGTTATTACTAGTGTCTCTGTCATCTCCAATAGTAACAGGATCCGTGCATGGAAAATAATATTGGTTTGGATCGTTGTTTATATCAACGAATAAACAATTTGCACTTAAACCACGACCTCCATTATTCCATAAAAGCAACCCTATGTTAGTTTCATTTATATTGCCTATATCAAATATTCTTTGATACTGATACTCATTAAATGTCGGAATGAATTCGTATTTTACCCATACTGAAAATGTCATACCAGTTGAATTTGATAATGTGGGAGGATTGTTTATTTTAAATTGTTGTCCTGATGAACCATTAAAGTAAAGAGAACCACTCGTATCTACTGTGTGTGTGTTACTTATAAAACAATTGGTGGCAGTTCCCGAACTACTACTATAGTCACCAGTATTATTCATACTAGTATCGAACTCGAACTTTAGTGCCGCCATTATATATTTATTACTTCATACATTATTAATGTCCACACATATGGATATTAATGTTCAGACACGCAAGACATTACCATGTCGCTGATAAAGTTGTTAAGTGTTAATGAAGTAATTGTATGATTAATGCGAAGTGTCTGAAGAACCGCTACGCATCTGTTTCGTAGGTAGAATACAGAGGTATTATACCTGCTCGCCTTTGGTAACTGTTGTATTAGATCAAGACATTAACAGCAGCAAAAAATATACTTATTACATTCTACCTAAAAACAGATCTATGGTCGTTTGGGACAATTCCAGGAGAGGACGTAACGAGCGTATGAATTGTACCAAAACCCACTTACTTACCTCTTTTATATCTATATCTAATCCACCACCAATCTAGGCACCACATTGATTGTCTGCAATTCCTGCGACAACAACTTATAAGCATACGGAATATCCACTCTGGCGAAATCCGTCGTGTTCCCGCAAGTCCCACACCGATGAATCGTGAACTCCGACATCCCGTCTTTTTTCCCAATCACGCCGCCATAAGCACCTCGCAATCCAGCATTCACTGCCGCCAATAACCCACATTTCCTGCATACGTGTGCACTATACTTATCCGAAGCATCATACAATCGTTCTTTGCAGAAATTCGAAGCACCGTGTGCAATCATAACATCACGCTCCATTTCACCCACCCTAAATCCACCATCGCGACTCCTACCTTCCGCCGGTTGCCGAGTCAAATTCACCATCGGACCAATTGCTCTGCTGTGCTGCTTGTCATTCACCATATGCTTCAGTCTCTGGTAAAACACCGGTCCAATAAACACGCTCGTCTCCATCTGCTCTCCCGTCACTCCATTATACATTATCTCATTGCCGTAACTCTCGTACCCCAACTTCTGCAACTCCTTCGCAATTGTCTTGATTCCTAAATCACCGAAACTCGTACCATCTCCGAATATACCCAACTCTATCAACACTTTCCCTAAAAGCGTCTCCTTCAACTGCGCAATTGTCATACGCGAAGGAATCGCGTGCGGATTAATAATGATATCCGGTTTCAGTCCGTCCCTAGTAAAAGGCATGTCACGCTCCGGTATGATGTTTCCACACGTACCTTTTTGCCCGTGTCTACTTGAATTTCCTATTATCAAACAAGGACTTTGCATTGATTCGCGCATATAATAGACGTGCGAACTCGGCATTTCAATGCAATATACTTTGCCATTGTACGGCACCCTTGCTTCCATATTGGATTCGTTGACTTTCTTGTTAATCCACGGTTGGTTTTGTTCGCGGATAATACTGACTTTGTAATAAGTGTGTTGCAAAGTAATAGATACTTCTGTTCCTGCTTGCGGTCCCATATTTCGCTTTCCTACACGTGGAATTCCGGTTGGTTCTTCTCCTATTCTTACTGTTCCCGACCAACCACAATGCAGCGCCAAGCGGGATAAATCATTCGCCAATCTCGGACTTATTGTACCATATCTACTGAACTCGTCTTCGCCTTTGTATTGCATTGTTGTTCCATCTCCTTGTAACAATGCTTCCATCAACACGCGAGATTGGCGCTGAGAAAGGTTCCATACGTATTCTGGTAAATATTTATTCAGAGCACCTACGGATAATTCTTTGAAATGTTCGCAAACCGCAGGCATCTTTGAACCGGAAATATTAAAACTTCCATCGGAGTATCTTTTGTAACAAACACCCAAATTATTTAGACACGTAGTCATAAATTGGACTTTTCGTTCTTTAAACACTGTTACGTAAATGCGATTATTCGTTTTGTCGCAACATCCATCGCTGATAAACATCCCCAACAATTGCAACCAAGCATCCATATTGTAATCCACCTCTCCAATTCGAATCGTCTCAATATCTGGATACACATTCTCCATCGTCTTCTGGAACCGGACTTGTTTGCCTTTCACCGCTCCTTCTTTCTTGGCAATTTCTCTTGCTTCCATTAATTCATACGGTCCATTTTTTTGAAACGCCGGTCGAGTCTGTACATACAATTTGTGATTCATCGTACAGGTTATCTCCACCTGTTTATTCTTCACACTGTACAGAGGTTCATCCGGTCCGTCCACCGAATTGTGGTCGAATATAAACTTCGCAGATGGATATTCATAATGTAGTTTGCCGTCGCCATTCAGAGTACACACCATATGAACCGCCGGGTCTAAATCGAGCATCGTGACCCAACCTTTATCCGTTAATACTTGCTGTGTAGGCAATGCACAGAACTTATCCCCTAAAACTGGTTTTCTCAGAGTCCTCACCCGGACCTTGGCAAAATCGTATCCGTCGCCATTTCGTCCAGTATAATTCTTGTCAATATACGATTCCTCTGTGGTTCTGTACGTTTTGCTCTGGTCTTCGAATTTTACGATTTTCGTGGGATCGTTGCGGTTTTCTTTGATGGGAACCACTTTAGAGATAATCACATCTCGGTTTTCCACCAGAGTATTTTCCGGTATGAATCCATGGGCATTCAACTTCTCGTAATTTCCGAATTTAATGCCTTTTGTTTTTGCAGGAATCGGTTTGCATCTCTTTATTTCGTCGCGAACAACATTGTTGTCTTCGTCTTTCTCCGTATGGTAGATGGTCGCCATAAAGAGTCCGCGGTCGATCGAACCTTTGTTTATCAATACACTATCCTCCTGGTTATAACCAGTATGTGTCATAATTGCCACATAAATCTGCGAACCGGAAGGAATCTTGTTGAGATGGATAAAGTTCATCAACCGCGTATCAACCAATGGTCTGCTGGGGTATGTCAATACATAGGCGGTCTTGTCCATACGCTGGTCGTAGTTGGTGCAGTATATTCCAATTGCTTGCTTACCCATCGCGCATTGGTAAGTGTTTCTGGGTGCTTGATTGTGTTCTGGGAATGGAATGCAAGACGCCAATACTCCAAATACAGTACTGGGGTGTATTTCGCAATGAGTATAGTTGATTTTCATCCCGAGTTCTTGCAAATACGCATTCTTCGATTTCATTGCAATCATAGAGTGGTTCTGTTCCTCTGGGTCGATATATTCAATGACGGATTCGGGTATGCGGCAGTTTGTAAGCAAATCATTCCAGGACAGTTCGCGGTTACCGACGCGGCGTACAATATCGGAAGTCAACAATGCACGATTGTCTTTCACTCTCAATACTGGGCGAGTCAGTCTTCCACCGTCATTGCAAATACGTATTTCCATTGCTTTGTAGTCAAACACGATGGAAGTATAGATATTGATAATGCCGCGGTATTTCTTGTCTTTCATTTCGGCGTACAATTTGACGGGGTCTTCCGTGATACCTAACCAGATACCGTTGACGAATACTTTCACTTTGTCGTATAACTCTGTCGGCGAGGACACATCATCTACTTTGACAATACTCGGTTCGACGTATTCATACAGAGAGGCACTATTGGTCGGAATGGTGATATGTCCCATATAACTTATGTTCTTCACCACACCAATGCTTTGACCTTCTGGTGTTTCTGCCGGACAGAGGAAACCCCATGTTGTTCCGTGTAGTTTGCGGGGGTCAATCAATTCGCCGCTCTTTTCTAAAGGCGTGTTGATACGACGCAGATGACTCAGTGTGCCGAGATATGTCAATCTGTTTGCGACTTGACCGACACCTACTTTACTGCTATTCGACTGCTTGATACTGAAATCGCCAGTTGAAAGTGCGCGACTGATGCCGTTCTCAATCGTGGTTGTTTTCATAATCTTGTAGATGTTGTTCATTGTGATGATGTTCTCATAGTCATTGCTAGTACGCCACGAACCGGTATTGATTTCGCTGATAATCTTCTTCTGCATCTCCTTCACTAGTTTATTGAAGTAGTTGCGAAACAGATTGTTCAAGAGCGTCCCGGTCAATTCAATGCGCTTGTTCACGTAGGAGTCGCGGTCGTCAGGTGGCAACCACCCTAGACTCGTTTGAATCAACTTTTTCGCCATTGTGCCGAGCAAATACAATTTCTGCTTTGTAGTTCGGCAATGGGGAAGCAAATCGGTCCCTAATACTTCAATGGCGAACTCGCGTTTCTTTTTCGAACCGGTTTCCTTGTCCATATTAATTGGCGTGAATGCTACCATACTGACAATATGCCGGAGCGATTCCTCTTGAGTGGGATATTTATTGCCGTCGATAATACTCGCCTCTAGACAAGTCAACATTTCCGCCTGTTTGACGTCTTCGATATTTAGCAATATGTATTCACATATCTCTCGGTCACTTGAAACGCCCAATGCGCGGAAGAGGGCAAATAATTCAATCGGCAATTTGAAACGGGGAATCGTCACGTATATGCCGTGTCCAAATCCGTTGTTCTTACTGGCAATCATCATATCGAGTTGTTTCGGCGAAATACATTTATAGTCTGGAACCGATTTGATTTCCGCAAACCAGTTCCATTTTGTCGTGTTTTTGCCGTCGAAACAGTAGATCCGATTTTCCGCCGCACGTTCTTGACCTAATACGGTTTTCTCCGACCCTTTGATAATGAAATAACCGCCACAATCAAGCGGACACTCGCCAGTGTGTGCCGGCGGAATATGCGGATTCTGTGTCAATACACAGATGGACGATTTCAACATAATCGGCATTTTTCCAATATTGATTTTCTTCGGAAGCGTCTTCTCGATGATGCGCGGAACATCCGGGTCTTCGCCGTCGCGAATAATGTATTTGATATGAACATCGACCGTCATACTAGACGCGTAAGTGAAATTACGTAACTTTGCTTCTTGTGGCAACATCGTTTTCGTGGCACCATTGTTCTCGTGAATCTGCGGTGGATACATCTTGAAGTTATCGAATGATATCTCTACTTCGAGAAGATAATGCCCCGATTCAAGCATGTGTTTATCCGACCGAATACGCAGAGGATTGAACATTTGGATCGTTCTGCCTGCCTGATAATTGATGAAATGATTATACGATTCAATTTGATGACGTACTAACCTGGCGAGATGCTGGTCTGCAAAATACGACTCGATGATGGTAAATGGTTCTTCCACATAATCACCTAGGTGGTCAACCACGTGTTTCCCATCTGTCGTAGTAATCGACTCTATCTCTTTTTGTATTTTTGCACGTAACTCTTCAATGTGAACACTGGAGTCGGGTGCATTATGTTCGCGTAATATACTCTCCACCATTTTCGACCGAGTCTCTTCTTCCATACGAACGAATTCTGCCTGCGACTCGATTTCATTCTTAATCATTCGCGTCGTCTCATTCTCTTCTGGAATTAGAGGTCGTGCTCTACGTGGAATCTTCAATGTCACTTTTTCACCGATACGAATAAACGATTTCTCTACAATCGGAAATGTCTTATTGACAGAAGAAGATGAGTTCATTTTAAGGATTTATTCAGAATAAATTGCGTAATAGGGTTATCTTTTAACGTTTGATATGTTTAAATTGTTTCTATTTATATCTTTCAATTTTTTGCATATCGGTAAAAAGAAGCAAAAAGAATCCCCCAATTTTATAATACTTCCAAATAACAAATGCCTGACGAACCTAGAAAACGAATTGTGGTAGACCCGAATTTTCTTAAATTGCCTATGAGAGGAGGGAATCGAACGCGAAAAAACGCTCCTAAAGAAGCGAAACCAATTAAGATTCGTGCGGATAAACCAGCACATTCCGAGAAAACGCTAAAACGCCGCGCTATTCAATATATAAGAAAACAGCAAGAAGAAAGATATAAACGTTTGACAAAAGGTCTGGAAGAAGATGGAGAGACGGAACATAAAGTGGAAATAACTGGTGGGAAAACGTATGCCGATGAATTCAAGAGTGGATTCGACGATTCGTTGGCATTTCTACAGAAATTAACCGACCAGAATTCGCAAAAAATCCGCAATACGAATTCGACATTGAAACAGTATCCTGTAACTCCAAATTCGACTCTTTTCCAGTCGCCTGTTCTAGATAAAGTAATCGGCGGTAATATTGATTTAGGTGAGATGCCAGACGTATCACCTGCCATATCTAACCCAAAAATAATAGGCGGCACACCAACGTATGGGTGTTTGAAAGGAGGTAAATTGCCTACATATCGCACACTGAAGTCTTATGCTGCAACACCATCTACAAGTTTAGGGGAATCTACATCGTCGTTCAATGCTGGGTCACGTGGTCTTGCAACAAATTCGATATCCGATTCAAATCAATTGCCATCTGGGCAACCGCTGCGCTTATCATCCGATTCGCGAAGCTTACATGAAGGTCCGCTACGCTTAACCGAAGGTCCGCTACGCTTAACCGAAGGTCCGCTACGCTTAACCGAAGGTCCGCTACGCTTAACCGAAGGTCCGCTACGCTTAACCCCCGAACAACAACGTGCAGAATTAAAGCAATTCCTAGAAAAGCGAAAAGAGGAAAAACAACGAATCGAACGCGTAAAAAGACAGAGACATTTAGTGAACCCAGGTAAGAAGCAAAAACGTACTACGTTACGAACATTCCGAGTTGGTAAATCGAAAGTGTATCCACGAGTTGGTGTTTTGATTCCAAATAAAACAATCAGAACACAAGTATTAGAAAAAAAACAGAAAATACGCGAAACACCAATTGAAGATGTACGCAAGTATCTTATTAAGAAAGGACTTATTCGTGTCGGTTCATCTTGTCCAAACGACGTTTTAAGAAAAATGCATGAATCCTCTATGATGATGTGCGGGGAAATACAGAACCACAATCCAGATAATTTGCTATATAATTATTTGCATAATGGATTGTAGGTTGATACGTAAAAAACACAGACTTATTATTTTTTGTATTCGGGTTGACTAACTACTAAGTAAATGCAAGATGCAGTAGTAAAACAGACAAGAAATGAGTAGTAAATGTCGCGAGGCAACCGTCGCATATACGATAATATATTGCATTTGCTGCCATCGTTGCGTTGCTCTGGGGTTAATGATCTAGTATTTTTTTCGATGTCGTCCAAACTCGATTTGGTGGATGCGAGGTTCAGTTTTGAATGCGGATTGCCGTGAATAACCGGACGCGATGTTAATTTTTTACGTACCTCGTAATGTGTTCGTTTTGTTACTACATAATATTCCACTTCATCATACTCCATGACATTCGAATTTTCTAAATCACAAAAGAATCCGTAATCGTTAATATGTTCTACCATATTTAATTCATATATTCCCGAATATTATTTCTTTATCATTATACTTTTGATGTTTATATAATAAACAAAATCGTTCAATTTTCAATTCAGGTATCAATCGTGTATCGTTCTGGACATTATACACGATAATATTATACTAAAAAGCATAAACGATATGTAATGAATTATTGTTATATGAACGATAACAATAATACAATCCCACCAATATGTCTATAAATGACCCTGCAATAAAAATCATTCCGGATAATTCAATGCAGACGGAATATTTTCGTTTGACGGATTTATTTATAAAAAAGTTCGGCAAAAACACAATCTTGTTTATGCAAGTCGGTGCCTTCTACGAGATGTATGCAACAAAAAACCCGGAAACGAACCAGATAACGCGGTCTAGAATCGAAGATGTGAGTACTATTTGCGGCGGTCTTTCCATCACCGATAAGAAACAGATGCACGGAAAGGAAATGGTTGTAATGGCGGGGTTTCGTGATTACAATGCGGAGCGTTATATTCAGTATGCAGTTGATGCGAATTTCACGGTGGTTCTTTACACACAGAAAGAACTGGAAAAGGGGCGAATAACCCGCGAATTAACGGGTGTTTATTCGCCGGGTACATTCCTACCGTCCGATGTAGATACAGACATAAAAATCACAAACAATGTACTATGTATTTGGTTGGACATATACTCTTCAAAACTCTTGTCAAAACCGAAACAGAATATGATTTGCGGTGCGGCAGTGGTCAACATATTTACCGGAACTTCTGCTATATTCGAATATGAGACGGAATTCGAAATGGTGCCTGCTACGTTTGATGCATTGGAACGATTCGTATGCACACACTCTCCATCAGAGACTATTTTCATTACACCATTTGCAGATGATAAGGATTCGAATCGTGTATTGCAATTTGTCGGAGTCTCCTCTCGCACTATTCACCTATTGCGTCAAGGTGATGTAACGGATACAATTGAAAACTGCAAGAAGCAGAAATATGTTCGCCATGTTCTATCGACGTTCTTTCGAGAGGATACATATGATGTCTGTGACGAGTTCCGTAATTACGTTATTGGAACACAATCCTATTGCTATCTTCTCCATTTTATCCAAGAGAGAAATCCGAGTCTTGTCCGTAAAATAGCATTACCCAAGTTCGACAACCAATCTACTAATATGGTATTGGCAAATCATACACTGCGTCAATTGAATATAGTGGACGACGGTGTTTCTGCGGCAGAAGATGCCGATATGTCTTCTTCGAATTTACGGTCGGTTTGCGCGTTCTTGAATAAGTGTGGTTCTGCGATTGGTAGGCGACGATTTATCCAACAGATAATGCATCCTACATTCGATACAAAATGGTTGAATGAGGAATACGACGCCATTGCAAAGATGTTGGACAAATATACATTGGTCGAATCCTTTCGCAAGGTGCTACGAGAGGTCGGCGATCTAGAGAAGATTAGTCGACAACTGATTTCGCGTAAATTGAACCCGGACTCCATTGCGCGTCTTTATAAATCCGTTCTTGCCATTCAGCGAATGCACGCTTGTCTGCTTTCTACAAAACCGGAATTGTGTGCGTATTTTTCAGGGGAGGAAACGATTCTGGACCCGAATAAAATGGTCGCCTCTTGGATACAGTCGATTCTAGAATTTATTTCGGTAAATCTGATTGTGGAGAAGTGCGAAGGATGCTGTTCTACTACAAGTTTCGACGAAAATATTGTTCGACGCGGAGTGAGTGACGAGCTCGATGCATTGATTGCAAAGATGCACGAAAATGACGCATTATTCCAAGAAATACGCCGAACATTCAGTGCGATGATGACGCGTATTGATGCATCCTCTAAACAGACGGATTACATAAAAATACACGATACAGAGAAGACTGGATCGTTTCTGCAGTTGACGAAGAAACGGAGTGCAACATTGAAAAAATATTTTGCCGAATTGGTAAAGAAAGACCCCAATGCAAAAATCGTCTTCTCTTTAGGCAACTCAAACATTCCGGTTTTGATTTCTGATATCCAAATGGTATCTGCTGGTATGGCAAATGATACAATATCGTTTAATCTACTGGACAATATCATTCGCGAGAAGGTGACCATACGCGACACTATCAATTCTACTATTTCGAAAGCGTACGCGGCATTTCTGGAGAGGTTGGAAAATAATTGTTTATCTACTATTGAACGATTGTCTGGATTTGTCGCAAAAATAGACGTATTGCAGTCGAAAGCGTATGTGGCAAAGGAATATGGGTATTGTCGTCCAGTGATAGATGAATCGTCTTCTCCCGGTCCTTCATATGTAGACGCAAAAGAAATACGCCATGTATTGATTGAACATATTCAACGGCAAGAATTGTATGTCACAAACGATATTTGTTTATCGAAAAACGAATCGGAAATCGGAATGCTTCTTTATGGTACGAACGCGGTGGGTAAAACGTCGCTTATACGTGCATTGGGTGTTGCGGTTATAATGGCACAGTCTGGTATGTATGTGCCGTGTTCTGCGTTCACCTATCGCCCGTATAGGGCGATTTTTACGCGCATTTTAGGCAACGATAATCTATTCAAGAACCTCTCGATGTTTGCGGTTGAAATGAGCGAACTCCGCGTCATCCTAAATATGGCAGATGAATATAGTCTAGTATTAGGCGATGAGTTGTGTTCTGGAACAGAAACCGAGTCCGCTCTCAGTATTTTCGTTTCTGGATTAACCGAATTGCATAAGAAACGCGCGACGTTTCTTTTTGCTACACATTTCCACGAAATACTGAAGTTCGATGAGATCCGCGAGCTGACAAAAATCGTTGTGCGACATATGGCGGTTCATTATGATCGCGAATCCGATTGTCTTATATATGACCGCGTATTGAGAGAAGGTCCCGGTAATCGGTTATATGGTCTCGAAGTGGCGAAATCACTGCATTTACCCGACGAATTCATTGAACGTGCATATCAACTGCGAAATAAGTATTTCCCGGAAATGAAAGGGTCTCTGTCCTCTCAATCGACGCGATACAATTCTTCAAAGATACGGGGTGTTTGCGAAATGTGTCGAGAAGATATTGCAGAAGAAATGCATCATTTACAAGAACAGAAATTCGCAGATGAAAATGGACGCATTGGGTCTATCCATAAAAATCATTCTGCCAATTTAATGGGACTATGTGAAAAATGCCACCGTAAAATGCACAACACCGAAAATACACAAAAAGTGATTCGAAAAAAGACAACGAAAGGATATATTATTTCTGTTGTAGAGAAGGAGTAAGTGTAAATCTACTAGATTTGTATCCGAAAGGAATGTATAATGGATATACAAGACCTTTGTGAAGTTTATACAGTTGCATACAATAGTCCAGAACGCGCAGCTACAATGACTGACCGGTTCTCGAAAATCGGATTGCGCTTGAATGTTCATACTGGAGTGCAAATGAATGACCCGCGTCTCGAGTTTGGCGGGGATGATATTGCCGCGAAACGATTGGCGTCGGTTTTCTACGGGCATCTGGACAATATCGCTAAATTTTACGAAACTGGCAAACCATATGGGTTGTTTTGCGAGGACGATGTTCATATTCATAAAAATTTAGGGAAAGAATTACCAATCATAATGGGGGAATTCAATGCAATGCAGTTAGATATATTGCTTCTCGGATATATGACGACAAACACGATTGAATGGTGGAATACTGGTTATCCTCTCGTATATGATGGTGCACCTGCCACATATAGATACCACCGTTATCCGCAAGACCAATGGGGTATACATCTTTTTATGATATCGCGGTCTTATGCAAAAACGCTGATCGAAGTATATGGACCTGACTACGCGGCAAAATCGTATAAAAATACGAATATGGTTTGCTGTAATCCAGATTGGACACTGAGTAAATACACTGAGAAACGCGCGTTGCGTTATCCTATGCTGGCGGTAGAAGATGGTAAAGGCACATATGACCATTACGGACAAGGCGAGTTTCATCGTGAATCGCACCGCAAAAATTATAGGGAAGGCGAATTCTGGTAATTATATTTGATGCGTAAAGCAAATATAATTAGATGTGCGAGACATAAAGGAGTAAACCTCCAGACGTTAACCACATTGTAGGTTCATTTTCGATTTGAATTCGTTGTACGCTTGACATATTCCATTGCATGATTTTGATTTGACGTTTCCTAACATAGAGCGGTACCCAATACTGCTTAAATATACACTATCTTCGTAATTCGGTATATAATTTGACGCTCCGAATGGAAATTCTCCGGGTTGGTAAAAAGTGGTAGACTCCTGCGTTTCTACACGAGGCAATACAACCATATTGCCATTCTGATCTCTTACAGTTACTTTGCCGTTTACATCTCCTTTACTTTTTTCGCGTATTTCATCTACATTGGAATGGAATTCCACATCATAATTATTCCCAACGTCGCGGTAATCAACATATTGAAATTCTAATTTTGGGTCCATTTTAAATCCATATCCATTGGATACGTCTGCAACTTGACCATACCGCAAAAAAGATACGAATTCTCGTGTTGAGTCGGTATAATAGACGCCTTCTGGTAAAACGGTTGGGCGGGTGGTTGGTTTATATTTATTTTTATAGTACTGCGTTTCGGATACATACCCTTTATCGTAGTAGATGAGAAGTTTAGGGGGATTTTCGCTAAATTCTACATTTTTTACATTTGGACTCATATTCGGCGGCAAAACTGCTAAAGAAGAATCCGCTAAATATGGGTCGTTTGCAAAATACAATGTTTCTGGCAATTTCTCACCTCTTGGTGGAATCTCTGGTATGTACTTCAACTTTAACATACTATTTGCAACTTTCGTTCTTGGTAGTATTTTCTTGGGGTCGTTTTGGTCTATAACAAACCCATATGGTAGTACTGCCATATTCGCGTCATCTACTTGGTAGTAACCGTTTACGAGTTTTTTCGTCTGTGGGTCAGTTGCAATAGGAACCATATCGAATCCTTCTTTGCTTTTTTTACAAGTCCATACTCCGAATAGTAACGAAGAAGCGGTTATTAATACCAAAAGAGCAATTAATATCAATATACTGAACGGACCTTTGAATAACATATTTTACATATATTATCTGCTTATTTGTAATCCAACTATGAGGTACACTCTCTCTTCTCGAGTGGGACGATTCCGGAGAGAGAGGATGTAACGGAAGAATTGGACGATTATCCTTGTAGGAATAATAATGCAAAAATTGAATGATATGTTAGGTTTGTTTATAAATCAAATAAACAACTGAATAGATATTATATATTGATTTTGCATTAAGAATGATTATTCCAGTTAGATGCTTTACTTGCGGCAAGGTTATTGGAGACAAATGGGAATTCTTCCAAGAAGAAGTTAGGAGGTTAAGAATGGAAAATGGCGAACATGGAAAAGATATCAATGATCGTGTTGTATATTTCAATGCAAATAATGCGCGTAAGACGCACGAAGGTGTAGTATTTGATAAACTGGGGTTAACGCGCCCTTGCTGTCGAAAGCATTTATTAACGCACGTAGATATAGAATAATGTCTAGCAACAGTGATATGATTTGGGACTATTTTTAGAGTGTATATAGAAAGTCTTTGAATATTGTATAGTATTATGACGTGTCGTGCAAAAATGGTTGGCGGGAAAAAATCGCGAAAAGGTAAAGGTACCAGAAAAAATAAAATGAATAAATCGTGCAAGAGAAATGTAAGTTTTTATCGGTTTATTCGTTCAAATGTCGCACCTAAACGTTTGAATATATTGAGAGGTGGCAGTAGTTCAGTTTCACCAGCAACTTTTTCGAATAGTGATATTGCCGCGTCCCCTCAATCGTATTTACCATACAATAACTTTGCAAATGACCCGGGTTATTCTGTAGTGAGCTCATCAAATACCGGTCCATTTTTAACGGGAGTGTCTTCTGGTGGAAAGAGAAGCAAAAAATCACGCTCCGCCAAGAAATATAAGAAGAGAATGACTCGAATTATTGGAGGTGGAGATGCAGTTACTACAGGGATATCAAATGGATTAAATACTGCTACGAATGGAATGGGAATAATGCCTGTTCCTGCTATTAACGAGACTTCGGGTGTTGCGGGTGTTATTAGTGGATTTAGTAATACTGGGTCAGCATACAATTCCACAAACTATCGTAGCGCACCTCTCGGTTAGTCGACTTTGGTTGTTAACGGTGGATACTACATTATTCCTACTCCTACGTTACATCCTCTCTCCGGAATTGTCCCAAAATATATAAACGCTTATATATATTTTGCGATACAATGGTTCCCGCTGGATTATATAACCTATGTGACCCTGCTTATTATTATCTTTTGATTTCATTGACTATTATTGTTGTGGTTGCTTTACAGAATTATGGAATAGGTCATAGGTATTGTGTCGGAACGCAAACGTGTCCTAGCACAAACGTGCATTCTTTATTTGTAGTAAAATTGCTATACATATTGGTTTGGACATGGATTCTTAATCTGCTTTGCAAAAATGGACTAGAACCGATTTCGTGGGTTCTTGTATTGATACCGATCGTCATAATGCTTATATTTATGGCAATGTTTGTTTCAAACCAGTATGATTTTGGAAAACTATTTGTATTGCCGAGTCTTTTTAATTAATGTCTGGGACAATCCAACTACGAGACTTCTTATAGTCGTCTCTTCGTGGATACTACAATCCAACTACGAGACTTCTTATAGTCGTCTCTTCGTGGATACTACAATTCCGGAGAGAGGATGTAACGAAGTCAGGAGTGTAGGAATTGGATGATAAATAAGAAGTGTCGGAGAAACGACCGTAGGGTGTTTCGTAAGTAGAATGTGATCCAAATAAGAGAAGTCGCGTTTGGTCGCTCTGCTTTTCGGTCGCTCTGCTTTTCAGTGGATACTACAATTGTCACAGCAAATAATATACACACGCGAATGCGAACACGAAAAACACGACCGGTTCAAAGTAAAAACGGTTGGAAAATAATTGAAGTGTCTGGCAATGCATATCAGAGAGGATTTACACATGGACAACTACTTTCCGATGATTTCGAAAAATTACTTGATATATTTCGGTATGAACTTGAAAATGAAAACCATATATCTTTAGAAGAATATATTCAAATATGCAACGATTTGGCGAGAAAACCGTTTGATAAGTGCGTTGAATGGCGAGAAGAACTAGAAGGTATGGTAGAAGGCGCTTTATCAAAAGGTGTTATTGTAAATGTAGATTTTCTATTTTCGTGGAATATGTACCTCAGTATACATAATCTATCGTATTACCATAAAAAATCGTCAAACCATCATTCCGAAAGATGTTCCGCGTTCATTGCAACCGGGGACGCAACAAAAGACGGCAAAATCGTAATGGCGCATAATACCCACAGCAAATTTATGCTTGCCCCTCTATCAAATATCATTCAGTACGTAAAACCGGATAAAGGCAATGCATTCATAATGCAAACCGGTCCAGGATTATTATGCAGTAGTGTTGATTGGTTCGTATGTGATTCCGGCATTATTGGATGTGAAACCACCATCGGGTCAATAAATTACATACCAAAATTCGGAAAACCGTATTTTTGCAGAATAAGAGAATGTATGCAATATGCAAACACATTAGATGATTGCGTTCGTATAATGCGAGAGGATAACGCCGGTGATTATCCGTGTGGATGGTTGCTGGGTGATACGAACACAAATGAAATTATGCTTCTCGAAGTGGCGAAAACAGTTGCTGAACCGAGACGAACAAACAGCGGTGTTTTCTACGGTTCGAATTACGCACAAGACCGGGTTATAAGAGAAACACAAACGAAGATTGGCAAAGACCAACCGGATTTATCTCGTAGTGATATTGCTAGGTCAAATCGGTTAGAATGGTTATTGAACAAGACATATTGGGGACAATTGGACGCAAAATCCGCAAAACGTATCATATCGGACCATTATGACGTATATCACGAGAAGACACGAATGGGGTCAAGAAGTATTTGCAAACATATTGAATTAGAAACAGAAAAGTCAAAACGTCCTGCGAAATATCCGTTCGGCGCATTCGACGGCAAAGTGGTGACCACAGATATGGCAAAGAAAATGACGTTTTTAGGGAGATGGGGGTCGTCTTGCGGAAGAAAATACGTTCCGTCTCGGACAATCAAAAATAGCAATCGGTATGTTCCGAATTTCCGTAGCGAACCGTGGGTATTACTTCGTGCAAAAAATTGATTGCTTTTGCATTATATTGTCACTAACAATATAAACAATTTAGCATTTATTATTATACTTCTTATCATTACTATACCGAAACGTTACAATGTCTTATAACACAGAATCTGAAAAGTCCACGCCGGAATCGAGTCTTACAAAGACGATGGATTGGGCGAATAATATTGTTTCAAATATGGCGTTGACGCCAATCGAAGAAACGGATGTAACTATTCGATTCACTTTGGCGGGTATCAACGTCAGTTTAGCGAATGCAATTCGGCGCACTATACAAGACGATATCCCGGTATATGTGTTTAATATCAATAAATGCATTATTGATATAAATACTGGACGACTCCATAATGAAATCCTGAAACATCGTCTGCAATGCATTCCAATCCATTCCAAGGTGAGTGTGAACGATTGGTTGCAAGAAAACCCCGACCACAATATATTCGATAAATATGTTATGGAATTGGATGTTCAAAATGAAGGTGAGCAGACAATGTATGTTACCACCGCGGATTTTCGCGTAAAGAATAAAACGAACGGGCGTCAATTAACATCCGCCGAAATGGAGCGACTCTTTCCGAGAGATAAATTGACGAATTCGCATATTATATTTGCTAGACTACGTCCTAGAATTAGCGATACAATTCCTGGCGAACATTTGAAATTATCGTGTGAATTTGCTATATCGAATGCGGCGGAAAATAGTGCGTTTACTGCAGTGTGTTGTTCCGTATATGGAAATACGATTGATGTGGATGCGGCGAATAAAGCGTGGGAAACCGCGGAACTTCGTATTCGAGATGACGCCGCAAAACGAAATGAGACTGTGGATGCAGATGAACTCGCGTTCGAAAAGAAGAATTTCCAAATACTGGATAGACAGCGGTACTATGAGAAAGACAGTTTCGATTTCAATATCGAGTCTGTTGGCATCTATGAACCGAGAGAACTGTGCAAGATGGCGTGTGCTATATTGAAGTATCAATTTGATGCATTAGCGGAGAGCATAGAGTCAGATAATGCAGTTATTTTAAAAAGCGAAACAACACTCGAGAATGCGTTTGATTTCATATTAGACCACGGCGATTACACGATAGGCAAAGCATTGGAATTGGCACTCTACGAGAAAGGGTTTGTTGCGAAAGGCGGTAGTCCGACAATGAATTTCTGCGGATTCAAGAAGATGCATCCACACGATGACCATGCGATTATCCGGGTTGGTTATATCGATAAAAGTTCCGACCAGAATTGGTTTAAGAATGATTTGAAACAGTCTTGTGCTGAATTGTCCTTTATATTTAAATCTCTTTCTACGAAATTCTAATGTCCCCAATTCCGGAAAGGAACGACCGTAGGTATTGTATCAAAAATTGATTGGAATTATAAATATCGCAATGTAGAACAATTCATCATATAATATATCTGCATTAAATCAAAAATGAACATACTTAAATACTTATCTTGTGGTTACAATAGCATTGCCCGTAAGAATCCGAATACTTGTATGGAACCAATCGAAGACATAAACATAGAAAGTGCGAATCTGACTAAATTCGTCCCTGTAATCAAAAAGGGTAGAGTCGTAAAGGTGTACGACGGTGATACGATTACAATTGGTGCGAGAATGGAGATTGAAGGAAAAGAAACGTATAATCTGTACCAATTTAGCGTAAGGTTACATGGAATCGATACGCCAGAATTGAAAACGAAAAACCCGACAGAGAAGTCTCTTGCTATTTTAGCACGCGATGATTTGAGCAGTATGATATTAGGTAAAGTAGTCACACTTACAAATGTATCTTACGATAAATACGGCAGAATTCTTGCGAATGTGCAGAACGAGAGCGGCGTAGATATGAGTCAATGGATGATAGAAAAAGGACACGCGGTGAGTTATGACGGAGGTACGAAAAAACGTCCTGCTGAATGGACAGATTGAATCTAACAGTAAAAATAAACTATTCGGTCTTTATATTGCATTCTTAAATATAAACAAAAATTGAAATAAACATTTTTTGTTTATATATACATCCAATCCCAATTCAAAGCAATATAATAAACGATTTTAACATCAAAATGGAAAAACGAATCAACGAACAAACCAGACAATACGTTTCTAAATTCAAAGACGATATTCGAGATAAAATCGTTGAACTAGGCATAAATGATTCTGAGCACATAAATGATTTACTGGAGTTCGTATATGAATACAAACGTCTCTCATTCGAAAAAGAAGATTTTATGAAACGACGACGTGTCAAGAATTCCGTCCCAGTGGAAAATCGATGCAATGCAAAACGTGCAAACGGTGAACAGTGTACACGAAAACGCAGAGAAGATTGTGAATTTTGCGGCACTCATTATAAAGGTACGCCCCACGGAATCGCAACAAGCGCGGATTCTGATGGTTCCGGTTCAAACGACTCAATCACTCTCGAAGTATTCGCCGAAGAAATAGGCGGGATTGTCTATTATATAGACAAATTTAGAAACGTTTACAAAACCGACGATATTCTACAATCGAGAATGAATCCGAGCATCATCGCAAAATGGGAGAAGACCGGAGATAAATACACTATACCCGATTTTGGGTTGGTTTAGTAGGCATAATAGACGTTAACTATTTACGATTTTGCGTTGAATCGTCTCTTCCACAACTTCTTCCCTGTTCTCCATCAAATAATTGTGCATTTCCTCTGCTTTAGACACATCTTCTTTATAATAGGATGACAGTAAGGTAAGTAATTGTTTCTGTGTAATTGGTTTCTTTTTGTTCTTCCTTACATACATCAATTGTCCGTCTTTCAAATCAAAAATATCTAATTTATTGTCGCGCATTACTTCGATGAGACGTTTCGATATTGTCTTTTTTTCATTTCGACGAGCTGTGATTTCTTTGTTTAGCGTACGCATTTCATTGTCTAATCGGACCCATTCTCTGACAGTTTGTTTTAATTGTTCTAGTGTTTCCAATGTTCCTTGTTTATTCGATATGTCCGTCATTTATCATATATAATCATAAATGATTTTATATGTTTTGTGTATTATATATTATACCTACAAAACGCCTACGGCGTTTCTCCAGCACTTCGCATTCATCATCTAATTCCTATGTTCTCTACTTCGTTCCATCCTCTCTCTCCGGAATTGTCCCATTCTCGTCTTCTATACGAGATACAAAAAATAATAATATTGTATAAGTGATGATATTTACAACAAACAAAAGATTCGCGAAAAAAACGGACCCAGTTGTTCAATATGTTGAATCGCCTGTATCTACATTTTCCCATAGATATAGAAGTTTTGCAATGCATAAAGCACAAAACGACCTAAAGAAATCAGAAACAGTCGAACCCCCAGTAGAAGAATCAACTACACCCAAAAAGAAACCGATGAAATGGGGCGAACCCACTTGGTTCCTATTCCATACACTAGCAGAAAAAGTGAAACCGGAATATTTTGCAGATATTCGGGCAGAATTACTAAACATCATTTACACTATTTGTACTAATTTGCCTTGTCCGGATTGCGCTAAACACGCAACTCAATATTTAAATAGCATTAATTTTAATACAATCACCACTAAGAGGGATTTACAATTAATGCTTTACAACTTTCACAATGAAGTGAATCGCCGAAAAAAATACCCCGAATTTCGTATTGAGGATTTAAATACAAAGTATAATGCTGCAAATACGGTTAATATAATACACAATTTTATGCCATATTTTGAAGACCGCACAGGCAATATGCGATTAATTGCGGACAATTTGCACCGTTCGCGGGTTGTATTGCAATTAAAAGCGTGGTTCAATAAAAATATCGCTTGTTTTGATTTGTAGTGTGGGACAATTCCGGAGAGAGGGACGAGACATTAAACCGTGGGTTTTGTGGAACATCTGTATTTTGCATTTGTAGCACGAACACATACGTCTTGTTTTGTAATGCCGTTAAAATATTGTAATTGGACGATTCCAGTTTTATCAATTGCATACGAAAACAACGCACCTAATCCACCACCAAGAATCATAGAAATAATTGAGTATAGTAATGAGTTGCATGCATTTTTCCAAGACCAATATATTTGATATAATATGAAAATCGGCAAAACAATTACGACTGGTATATTATTTTCAATTGCGTTGTTTACACCGATTATGTATGCTAAATATGCAAGTGTAAATGTAATCACGTTTACGTTGAGAGGTAATTTCGACAATGGTTCACCTCTCGTCAATGTTAAACTATTGCAAATCATATTGGGGTTTGTTTTTGTAATATTATCATCTGGTAATGCCACCCCAATCGATATTGTTATAAAACAGTTAAGAAGTAACATTGCTAAGAATATAATGCCTTTCACATCCGAGTTGAACATTGCAGACAATGCAAAAAAACTTATCAATATAAACGGCGCCAATCTGAATCCGATGTACATAATCGATTTCACATTCAATACGTTAATCATCTTCGAACTCAATAATATCTTATACAAATACAATATATTATTCACAATCTACGGTCGTTTGGGACAATTCCGGAGAGAGGAACGAACGTAGGAATTGGATTATGAATGCGAAGTGCCGGAGAAACGCTGTAGGCGTTTTGTAGGCATAATAAACCCAGTATTGTCTACATACAAATATGGAAATGTCTCTACTATTTCAGAAACTGCTATAAACTGGATTCCTTGAATCGATTTATTCTCCGCGTATTTCTCCATAAACTTCTCAAAATCGCGAGTGTTCTGTTTCGGATAAAGAAACGTTTTCACTCCTGCTCTTATTCCACCCAATATCTTCTGCTCTAATCCACCAATCTCTGTTATATCCCCTTTTAAATTGATTTCGCCTGTCATCGCAACATCATTTCGTATGCGTCTTCCGCTGAGCAAACTATAAATGACCGCAGTAATTGCTGCACCAGCGGATGGTCCGTCCTTCGGTGTAGCACCATCCGGACAATGAATATGTATTCCTTTTTCCTGCGTCTTCTCGAATCGGTCTGTGCATATTTGTCGTTCGGTTTCAGTCAGAAGACTCCACGCTAAACTTTTCGCCACATTCATACTCTCTTTCATCACATCACCCTGCATTCCCGTTAATTTTAAATCGAGGTAAGAGGATGACGGGAAACCGACCGCTTGTATTGGTATAATTCCACCTCTCCCCAGTGAATTCGCCCATAGACCATTTATAACGCCGATTTGCGCCGAATCGTGAACTGTTTTTTCGCGTATTTTCTCGTATTTTGACAAGTATTTTGTTTCTAGTAAGTCGACGGTGATTTCAATTGGGAGTAAAGTTGAATCGACATTATCGCACCGCAAGAGTTCGATGTTTATTTCGCCGTATAAATCGAAAATCACCTCTTTTAATTTCCGAACGCCGGATTCGAGTGTATATGTTTCGATTATATGTTCTATCACCTCGTCTTTTATTCGAATGCAGTCCTCTAACCCCATCTTCTTATTTATCTCCGGCAATATATATTTTTTTGCTATAACCAACTTTTCTTCGACAGATAAATTGTCGAATTTAATGCGGTGTATTCTGTCCAATAGAATCGAATCAATCTGCGATGCATCATTGTAGGAAAATATGAAAAGTGCTTTTGAGAGGTCAATATCTATTCCACTGAAATATTTGTCTTGGAACCCGCTGTTTTGGGTAGTGTCTATCAAATGCATAAGTATTCCTATTATCTCTTTGCCGTGTTCAGTCTTGCTTACTTTGTCCAGCTCGTCGATATATATGATTGGATTCATACACTTCGAATCCATCAATATATCTGCAATTCTACCCCAGGTCGAATTCACATACGTATAGGAGTGTCCTTCTAAAGTAGATCCATTGCAAGACCCGCCCAACGCAATAAAAGAGAATGGACGTGAATTTCCATCTGCATCTTTTAGACAATTTGCTAATCCGCGTTTCGCCAACGATGTTTTTCCCACGCCTGGCGAACCTTCAAACCCGAAGCAGTACCCGGTTTGTTCGCCATTCATCCATTGTCCGATTATCTTTAATATTTGGTTTTTCGCTGATTCGTGCCCGTAAATCGAGTCGTCTAATACACTTACTATATTATTCAAATCGTGTTTAAACTCCGACGCGATCATCTTCGATTTCTTCATTTCTTGGATTGTCTTCTGGTAGCATACGTCTCCTATATTGAATACCGCATCTGCCATTTTCTGTAAAGTATCTTCTGAACATCGGTCCAGGTTCAATCGCAATATACTTACTTTCTCGTGTTTCAAAGACTTCTTCTCCCCTATCTGGTTATCTTTGGATTCGCTGCAATATAAACTCCATAATTGACTAATCTGTTTTGCCGAATAAGAAGACAAATTCGCCGATAAAATATCTATCACTTTTGTCTTTATCCATTGTTCGCAACCTTCCGATAATTGCACTATCTCAAGAGCAGAATAGTGCGGCTTCAATCTCCCGTCCATATATTTTGCTATGAACTCGGACCTGGCATTTTCCGCAATAAAATGAATGCCGTTCATGAAAATCGCGTTCAGTTTCTTCGTCTTCTTTATAATCGGTTCCTCTCGATACACGCCGAATGGTATTTTGATTAATCCTTCCAAATACTGTTTTGCTTTCGCGCCAGAATCGTCGGATTTACCTTTGATTTCCTTCAGTTTTGCCATCGCTTTTTCTCTCACGTTTTCGGGTACTTTCATAACGTAAATCTGCTGTTCTAATGAAACGCGGTTCACGTCGTATTTTGTCATCATGTCTTTGGTGTATTTTATAGTATGCTTCATCGTCTCTTTAAAATAGAGTTTAATCTTCCATGGGAAACTATCGTATATCATTTGCTGTTCATATGAATCGACTGACCCTCCACACGCGTTTTTAGCAGATATTAAATCATACAGCAAATATGTGATATACTGTACCTCGTCCTCTTGATTATAAATAAGCATATTCATTATCATCGACCTCTGACCATACATATCCATGTCTAAAAATCGGCGTATAGTAGCAGTCAATTTGCTCACTTTCACGTAATTCACATCCGTCAATATAGTGAATATTTTTTTGCAGAAATCGCCACTGCCATATATCAATGCGTCTTTTATTGTCATTGTATCTAATAACCTGCTTACCAACTCCGGTTTTTGCGGTTCTTTATATAAATCCAGTGTTTTAACCAGATCAAGTACCTCTTTCTTCCTTGCATGGATATATGGACTATCAACGCATTCAACCGGTATATCATCTACCAATCCCTGTATAATGAGCGTCTTCTGCGTCTTTTCATTATGCACGACTACGCGGATTCCGTATATTTTCACGTAATTTGATTTTCCAGTAAAATCAATATCGAAACACTCATACTGATTAGATAACTCTATTTGAATCGCATCTTCTACTATTTTATTTATGCATATAGGAGAAGACGCATTTGTATCCGACGTATTTTTCGGTTTCGTTTTACTCTGTTTCCAATGAAACGTCTTATATCCAATTGGACGCACATATTTCATTATTAAATCGCGCTTCTTCTTCCATACATCCGTGTCCGCAGTAGAAACCCCCAATTCTACATCCGAACCAAAACTGATGAAAAAAATATCTTCGATTGAAGACGCACCATAACCACACATAATAATCGACAATTTATCTACGATTTGCTGCAATTGGTCTATAAAAACGTTTATTTTTTCTACCGTATGACTGCCAACTGCTTCTAATTGCGACATTATAGAACTGGATTTATCATAACATTCAATCAATGTAGATGTGCAGACGATTAAGTCACTATTACTAATTATGTTTAATCCGCGATATGAATTGAGTGTCTGCAATATTCGCTGTATAATTCCGTGTATTTTTAGCATTTTTGATTTAATCAGTTTTGCTATTTCCTGTAAAGCAGACGGATTTACATCCGATGCCAACTTCGTAGCGTGTGATACCACATCTATTTTTTTCTTAAATGCACTCATTCTTTATATGTCTAAAATACAAAAATCAAAAATGGACTATCTGTATATATAAGTCACATAATTATATAAAGATAATTTATCATAATAGTATATTCATTTATAATCATTTATTCACATTTTTGTAAAATAATAAAATGGGTATACCTAGTTATTTTTCGTATATTATTAAGAATCACTCTAATATTATACGTAAACGTCGGCATTTAAAGGAGAAGTTTTCGAGTTTATATATGGATTGTAATTCCATTATCTATGATTGCGTTAGGAAGAACGAATATGACCCGGAACCGTTAGCAAACGGTGTTAGTATAGAGGACGCTATTATTTCGGAAGTTATTGCTAAAATAGAAGTGTATGTGAACACAATTGCGCCAACGAATGTATTGTATATTGCGTTTGACGGTGTAGCTCCATTCGCTAAAATGGAGCAACAAAGGACGAGAAGATATAAAAATCGGAGTGTACAGAAACCGGGTGTTTTTAATACTACTGCAATTACACCGGGTACTCAATTTATGAGTATGTTATCTGTTCGAGTTAAAAGAGCGTTTACTGGCAGATTCTTCGGTGTTAAAACTGTTGTTGTGTCTGGGTCCGATGAACCGGGGGAAGGCGAACATAAGATGTTTCAGTATATGCGAGACCATGCACTCATAACAGAGACAATTGCAGTGTATGGTCTAGACGCGGATTTGATTATGCTTTCTCTATTCCACTGTTTCGCCTGCAAAAACATATTCATTTTCCGTGAATCGCCAGAATTTGGCAAAATATTATTGGACAGAGAATTCGAACGGGATGAATTGCTGTATTTGGATAATCGTGGTCTTTCTTGTGCAATTTTAAGTGAAATGGATGTGTCGCCGGAACTGCCCGATTCGAGAGGACGTATTTATGATTACATATTTGCGTGTTTTTTGCTGGGTAATGATTTTCTTCCGCATTTTCCTGCGTTGAATATACGCACACACGGCAATTTTACTTTACTGGAAACGTATCGCAAATTTATTGTGAAGAATGCCCGACCAGAAGAGGGAGGAGGTCGTAAGCAGAATTCGAAACAGAATGACCGGCGGTTTATTAGTCTGGAAACCGGGAATATTCAATGGAAATGGGTGAAACTGTTTTTGCAGGAATTGGCGAAAGAAGAACCGCGAATGATACAGAATGAATATGAGTCTAGGTCGAAATTGGAGAAACGTGTTTATCCTACTGCTACGGAAGAAGACCGCGAAATTGCGTTTGATAATATTCCTACGATTTATCGGGCAGAAGAACATTATATATGCCCTTGCGAACCGGGTTGGCAAGAAAGATACTATAAAGTCGCGTTTCATTTAGATAAGAAGCAAATACGGTTGGATAAAGGGTTCGTCGATACACTCTGCAATAATTATCTGGAAGGATTAGAATGGACATTTAAGTATTATACAGAAGGATGTCCACACTGGAGATGGAAATATAATTACCATTATCCGCCATTATTTGCGGATTTAGTGGAGAGGATACCCAATTTCGAGACGAAATACATTGACGAAACAAAGGGAATTAATATGCCTTTTCAATCTTCTACACAGTTGGCATATGTTATACCACCTTGGAATCATCACTTGCTTTCCGATTCACAACGGCGAATCTTACGAGAAAAAGATTATATGAAATACTACGTTGATGTTGCGGAGTTGCAGTTTCAATGGATGTTTTGCCGGTATTTTTGGGAATCTCACGCATTATTTCCCGAATTCCCTATTCAGATATTAGAACAATTAGATAGGGGTGTATAATCCATTATACCTACATTACATCCTCTCTCCTGAATTATCACAACCGAATTTACTAGTGAGTAACGAATAAATAGATTTTATTTATAACTAATAGTATATATAAAATGGATCGGGATCCTCCACAACGTCGTTTTACACCACGTCGTTTGACACCACTTAATAGAACTATTAGTAATTCCAAATCTTATGAACCTGATAACTCACCAACTTTGTATAATATACGCATTACTGACATTAATGATAAAAAACATTATGGGCATTGGGATGGTAAAACATTAAATGACAGTATATCATTACTTGACAAAGGATATAATATTCCATTAAACGACATTAAACGAATTGTTTTTATACGGAGTTCTGATATGAACGCAAAAGATGTGACAGGTGGTAAACGACGCAAAACACGAAGACGCTCATAATAACCATTCTACCTACGAAACACCCTAAGGTCGTTTCTCTTACTCGTGCCTTAGAGAATCATCCAATTCCTACATTCTCTACTTCGTTACATCCTCTCTCCGGAATTGTACCAGTGCACTGAAATGATAATTCGGAAATGACATAAACATATTATATTGTTTATATTATGTTTACTACTTATTATTAAATGGAAATGGAAGACGCATCATGCATTATACAAAAAATGGAGGATATGATTGTTGCATTGGAAGAGGAAAAGCAACTGTTGATAGAGAAGAATGAGAGCGAAATGGACATTGCTATTATAGAAAGCGAGATTCTTGTATTGGAGACGAAATTGAATAATGATATTGATTCTGTGGTGCAATATTGCTGTGACCATGTATTTGTTGACGATTTAATTGATATTAACCCGGATGAATCGAGGATGGTTCGGTACTGCACTCTTTGTTTATTTACTGATGAAAAGTAAACATTCTAATATATAATGAGTCAAATAATCGATAGTGTAGAGGATGGGAAATACGTTTTTAGAAAGAAACGTGAGTCTCCAGAAGAAGAATTGTTCTTTAATAAGAAGTATTTTGAGATGATTGGATATCCTGATGTGGAAGTGAGTATTGAAATCGGGTCCACAGAACATTCTATGAAAGGTGGATACTATAAAAATGCGAAAAATTTGACAATCCCATTTAGACACTTTGTGTTTTTGTTGCAGGGGAATAAGAATATCAATTTGAATATGAATAAATTTTCTTTTTTTCCTAAAAAAACAGCAGCAAACTCAAAAAATGCAACAGAACCGAAAACGGATTTAGAACAAAAGGGATACTTTGATAGACTTTTTCAATACAATAATGATGCAGTTAATGCAATTAAAACGTATTTAAGACCAAAAGAAAAACCAGAAGCGGATAAACCATCGAGCAGTAATAATTCATTGTTTTCAATGGAACCCACTAAACTGGCAAATGACGAAAAACCTAATGATGTGCCGAACCCGGTGGAGGAAGAAGCAAAACCAACTGATGTGCCGAAACCAGTGGAAGAACCGAAACCAACGGTATTAGAGTATTGGGTGGTTAAAATACCAATAAGAAAAAGTGATGATGCTGAACCAAAAGGAAAATACGAGAAGATGGAACAGCAACTAACACAATTCCTTTTGCAAGAAAAAGTGAATAAATCAATAATGTTAACAATGGAATATGAGTTAAAAGAGGTGGGCGATGATGCTATATATTTTTATAAAGGGAAAGAAGATAATCGTATGCAAATAATGGAATTATTTAAATCTGGTTTAAAAGGGAGTAAAATGATAAAATCAGTTAGTCTTAAACAGGATTAAGTGAAGAGTCGAAGCGGTTGCCGTGTTCGTCTTGGTAGAACAAAACGTCATCGATGAATATTTCGGTGAGAGTGACGGACTCAGAAATGTCCTCGTTTTCGAAAGGTTCTTCTTGAAGAGAGTTATCGTTAAGCATAGCGAATTCTTTATTAGGAACAACTACGTCAATGTTGTTGTCGTCAATGTTGTTTCTTTTTTTCTTGTCGGACTCCTTTATGTTCTCTTCACCTCCATTATCTTGCACAGGTTGTTCTTGCCCATCTTGTTTCTTCTTTGATTGTCTCTTCTTCTTCTCCTTTATCTCCTCGGGTTGCGCAGCATCAGCATCTTGCACAGGTTGTTCTTCTCCCTCTTGTTTCTTCTTTGATTGTCTCTTCTTCTTCTCCTTCTTCTCCTTTATTTCCTCAGGTTGTGCAGCATCAGCATCTTGCACAGGTTGTTCTTCTCCCTCTTGTTTCTTCTTTGATTGTCTCTTCTTCTTCTCCTTCTTCTCCTCGGGATCAGTATCTTGTACAGGTTGTTCTTGCCCATCTTGCACAGGTTGTTCTTGCCCATCTTGCACAGGTTGTTCTTGTCCATCTTGTGCAGGTTGTTCTTGCCCATCTTGCACAGGTTGTTCTTGCCCATCTTGCACAGGTTGCTTCTTCTTGTATTGCCTCTTCTTCTTCTCCTTTATCTCCTCGTGTTGCGCAGGAACCTGCTCAGCATCAGAATCTTGTACAAGTTGTTCTTCCCCATCTTGTACAGGTAGTTTCTTCTTTGATTGTCTCTTCTTCTTCTCCTTTATCTCTTCGGGTTGTGCAGTAGTTTCGGTTTGCTCGGCGTCCCCCCCGTCTTCTTGTGCAGCATCAGCAGCAGGTAGTTTCTTCTTGTATTGTCTCTTCTTCTTCTCCTTTATCTCTTCGGGTTGTGCAGGAGCTTGCTCGGCATCACCATCTTGTGCAGCATCAGCAGCAGTTTGCTTCTTCTTGTATTGCCTCTTCTTCTTCTCCTCGGTTTGCGCAGGGGCTTGCTCGGTTTGTTCTGTATCAGAATAAGTCTTAGCAGTCTCAATAATGTTAGTATCAGAATCATCGGTGGAAGTCTGAGCATCCATCCTAAATACTTTACCTTTGCCTTTACCTTTGCCTTTAGTATCGTCGTTGTTATTGCGTCGAACTTTGGGCATTTTTTGCACAAGAGCAGGAATGATATTATCAACTGCATCTTTAGCAGCATTAGAATGTTCATCGGTCGAAATGAACAATTGCCAAGCGTTCTCATCAAGTTGAGAAATGATAAGATCGAAATTATCATTAGTAATGCCAGTGTCGCGTTGTTTGGTAATGAACCATTTAGCGAAGGCGATAGAATTAATCATAGCGAAGGACATGTTAGCGTAGCGTGAAATTGTATTGAATGAATTATATATGAGTATGCAGTACAAGCGGTGTAAATAAAAAGTCGTTCAATTTTTTGCATTCTACCTACGAAACAGATCTATGGTAGTTTCTCCGGCACTTCGTATTAATCATCCAATTCCAACGTTCCTGCACTCCGTAATGACTTAGTAACATCCTCTCTCCGGAATTGTCCCAATAATGTAGAATGCCGTATGAATATAAAGGTCTTTAAGTATTTCCCGCAAAATATAAAGCGTGTATGATGCTCCCTTCGGTCGCATCGGAATCGCGAAATCAATTTGCAAATTCTGAATCAACCTCTCAACAAGTCTTTGAAAAAACCTTTTTGTGAAAGAAGAAAGCATAGTTGATTCATTCAAATGGTTCCTAAATGGACTATGTTGAGAGGAAGGAATATTCGAATATACAATTGTATTTGTGGAAGATAGAATTGTATTGGGACAATTCCGAAGAGAGGTACGAACGTAGGAATTGGATGATTATCCGGAGAAACGCAGTAGGCGTTTTGTAGGCATAATGCAGTGTATTCTTATCCTAAAGTATCGAAACCCGGTAAGTCAATATCCCACTCATTTCCCGATATCGAATATATTGCAGTATATTTGACAGATGGACTTAAAGGTCTTTAAATGGTCCTGCAAAATATAAAGTGCGCACGATGCGACCGAAGGGAGCATCCTATTCACCAATTCAATTTAATATCCAAATTAACAATTCAATTCATCAACCTCTCAACAAGTCTTTGAAAAAACCTTTTTGGAAAAGAAGAAAGCATAGTTGATTCATTCAAATGGTTCCTAAATGGGATATGTTGAGAGGACGCAATATTTGAAGATACAATTGTATTTGCGGAAGATAGAATTGTATTGCAGTGTATTTGTATTATTATACCAAAGAGTGCGACCCGCGGTAAATGAATATCCCACTCATTTCCCGATATCGAATATATTGCAGTGTATTTGACAGATGGACTTAAAGGTCTTTAAATGGTCCTGCAAAATATAAAGTGCGCACGATGCGACCGAAGGGAGCATCCTATTCACCAATTCAATTTAAGAATTCAATTCGCCAACCTCTCAACAAGTCTTTGAAAAAACCTTTTTGGAAAAGAAGAAAGCATAGTTGATTCATTCAAATGGTTCCTAAATGGACTATGTTGAGAGGAAGGAATATTCGATTATACAATTGTATTTGTGTAAGATAGAATTGTATTGGGACAATTCCGAAGAGAGGTACGAACGTAGGAATTGGATGATTATCCGGAGAAACGCAGTAGGCGTTTTGTAGGCATAATGCAGTGTATTCTTATCCTAAAGTAGCGACCGTCGGTAAATGAATATCCCACTCATTTCCCGATATCGAATATATTGCAGTGTATTTGACAGATGGACTTAAAGGTCTTTAAATGGTCCCGTAAAAGATAAAGTGTGATCGAAGGGAGCATCCTATTCACCAATTCAATTTAAGAATTCAATTTGCGAATTCTAAATCAACCTCTCAACAAGTCTTTGAAAAAAACTTTTTGGAAAAGAAGAAAGCATAGTTGATTCATTCAAATGGTTTCTAAATGGACCATGATGAGAGGAATGAAAATTAGAATATACAATTGTATTCACGAAATATACAATTGTATTGCAGTGTATGTGTATGTGCATCCTAAAGTAGCGACCGTCGGTAAATGAATATCCCACTCATTTCCCGATATCGAATATATTGCAGTGTATTTGACAGATGAACATAAAGGTCTTTAAGTCGTCCCAGTAAAAGATAAAGTGTGACCGAAGGGAGCATCCTATTCACCAATTCAATTTAAGAATTCAATTCATCAACCTCTCAACAAGTCTCTGAAAAAACCTTTTTGGAAAAGAAGAAAGCATAGTTGATTCATTCAAATGATTCCTAAATGGGATATGTTGAGAGGAAGGGATATTTGAAGATAGAATTGTATTTTTGGAATATAGAATTATATTGCAGTGTATGTGTGTCCTAAAGTATCGAAACCCGGTAAGTCAATATCCCACTCATTTCCCGATATCGAATATATTGCAGTATATTTGACAGATGGACTTAAAGGTCTTTAAATGGTCCCGTAAAAGATAAAGTGCGCACGATGCGACCGAAGGGAGCATCTTATTCACCAATTCAATTTAATATCCAAATTAACAATTCAAGATTTTCAACCTCTCAACAAGTCTTTGAAAAAACCTTTTTGGAAAACAAGAATGCATAGTTGATTCATTCAAATAGTTTCTAAATGGGATATGTTGAGAGGAATGAATATTTGAAGATAGAATTGTATTGCAGTGTATGCGCCATCCTAATGGATAGAAAACCGATAATTCAATATCCCACTCATTTCCCGATATCAAATATATTGGGATGATTAATATGAAGTACCGGAGAAACTACCATAGATCTGTTTCGTAGGCAGAATGCAGTGTATTTGCTAGATGAACATAAAGGTCTTTAAATGGTCCTGCAAAATATAAAGTGCGCACGATGCGACCGAAGGGAGCATCCTATTCACCAATTCAATTCGACAATTCAATTCGACAATTCAATTCGACAATTCAATTCGACAATTCAATTCGACAATTCAATTCGACAATTCAATTCATCAACCTCTCAACAAGTCTCTGAAAAAACCTTTTTGGAAAAGAAGAAAGCATTGTTGATTCATTCAAATGGTTCCTAAATGGACTATGTTGAGAAGAAGCAATATTCGAATATACAATTGTATTGCATTCTACCTACGAAACGACCGTAGGGCGTTTCTACGTAGAATCATCCAATTCCTACGTTCCTGCACTTCGTTATGACTTCGTTACATCCTCTCTCCGGAATTATCCCAGTGCACTCGAATATAAAAGTAGCAAAATAACCGATAAATCAATATCCCACTCATTTCCCGATAATGCATAAAGCACACTGCGGTTATACAAATGAAACGCACTTAAAAGTCTTTAAATGGTCCAGTCAAAGGAATACTGGCAGACCGATGCGACGGCAGGGGGCATCTGGAATGGGACAATCCGGAGATACGAAGTGCAGTAGCGTCGGAATTGGACGATTATCCTTGTAGGCATAATGGGACAGTTCCTACACTCTCTGCCCCCAATAGCAACCTCTCAATATATACCATAATTTCCACAATAAAAAAGATTTACAATATAACACTTACCTTTTTACTTTCACTTACCTTGTTGTCTATAAGATGCAACAGATTACAATATACATCACAGTCAATATAGATGCAATCGTAATCAATTCATACTCGAATTTAGTGGGGAAATCCGACCCCAAAGGTTTATCCGACCTCGAAGGTTCATCCCACCCCAAGGAATCATACAATGTCAAAGGTTCATCCGACTCCAAAGGTTCATCCGACGATTCCGACGAGGTTGATTCCGACTCCAAAGGTTCATCGCATGAATCGTCGGACGATTCCGACACCAAATCCAATATGGGGTCAGTATATTCCACCCCACCAGAAGAATCGGATTCATCTTGCTTCGAATCCAATGCAGGTTGACTGGATTCACGCATCTGTTCCTTACGCTTTTTGCTCTCACGTTTTTTTATTCGGTGGAACATAGTATCGTAATATTCTTCTGCAATATCGCCGTCTTCGGGTTCGCTCCATTTCGTCGGAATGTCTATATCGCCAATCTCGTCGAATTTCACACCATTCATATAAGGCATTTCCGCCCAGAGTTCTTTCTCAGTCGCATCAATTGCCGCGTAAATAAACCCACCTCGACTGCCCTTATATAAGAAGTTATAGCAGTTTGCACAATAGAATACAAACACGCCATTAATCGACCCGTATTCGCGGCAATTTCCACAGTATTTGGGACCGGTCAAACGCTCGTCTGAACAACAAATGGGGGAACCGTCTTCATCACATTCGGGATATTCCAAATGATTTTGCGCCCATTCTTGGGGGAAATGCTCGTCGTATTTACATCCATCTACCAAATAATATCTTCCTTGCTTTCCTTGGATGAGAGGAAGGCGTTCGTCGTTAGCAGAAAGTCTAGACATGGACATTGTTTTAAGAATCGCTGTAAGAGTTGAATATAGAATAATAGAATCGTATGGATTTATATGCCTTTTTCAGATATCAACGAAAAATCGTTCAATTTTTTGCAGTCATTATTCCTACAAGGATTATCGTCCAATTCCTAAGTTCGTTACATCCTCTCTCCGGAATTGTCCCAATCTCAAGTCGGTAATACTTGCACATTATTCATTATCTTATTGCGTATAATATAGACC
>Ga0214917_10001163_pt1 | contig 34258 bp, 25 predicted proteins | sample LL_1208_BB_MetaG_FD_177983 | JGI IMG/M metagenome (GOLD analysis project Ga0214917, IMG submission 177983) | Freshwater microbial communities from Lake Lanier, Atlanta, Georgia, United States - LL_1208_BB | ecosystem: Environmental > Aquatic > Freshwater > Lake | place: USA: Georgia | collected... | reverse complement strand
ATTTTCATCTCCTAGTTATTGCTAGAAAACTACAATATTACAATTTTATACTATGCAATAGAGTGGGATTTTGTAGGGCTTACGTTCATACAAAGATTGCCTTAGTATCTTAACATATTTGTTATATGGATTGGCCGGTTCAAAAAGATGATCAAATGGCATAATGTAGTACTCATAGAAATCAAAGCAATGATTTATTATACAATAAGTTATTAGTATTGGCAATTTTTTATGCAAAAACAGGCGCAAATGACAGTGGCTCCCGTTTTCCAAGACGCTGAAATACTACACTGGTAAATTAAAATTTGATTATTATTTAAGCGATGAAACCCAGTGTAAATGAGCAACTCCGGATTTCATTGGCAACTATTGATGACACTAGCTCGTGTTATATTGTTTTCTGTTTTCAATTGAGCTATTTGTTTCCATCCAAGCTTGTTCAATAATTTACAGAAATTTTGGGATACTAACGAGAGGAAATTGCCGTTGCATCAAAATAAGCCATGTTTGGCAATTTATTTCGCTACTAAAAAGCTAGTATTCTAGCGATTGATTTGTAAAAATTGCCGTTTATTAGCTTCTTCTCCTTCAGTTTCTGCTGCAAATAAAGTTCGTTTGCGACTATTCTCTGTCTGATGAGTAAGATTTGCTAAAGCGCTGTTTTTGGCATTATGTGCTAACAAAAGCTCCTTAACATCAAGATTATTATGTTTTATAGCTACCTCTAGCAGTGTCTCACCATTAGAGTCGCAAATATTAATATCCGCGGTTGATGTCAGTAGTAATTTCATTAACTCAGATTCGCCGCTCTCTGCTATCCGGAACAGAGCTTCATTAATGTCGGCTTGCCTAGACACTAAAAAACTTATCGTATTTATGTCATAATTTTCAAGGGCAATTTGTAGTAAGGATTTATTATAAATATCTTTAGCGTTAATATCTGCGTCACTATTGATTAAAATTCCAATTGCCTGGTGATCTATGTTTGTTACAGCATAAAAAAGTGCAGTGCGACCTAAAGGGTCTTTAAAATTTATGTCTGCGCCATATTTTATTAGTGTGGCCATCCTCGCATATTTTTTTTCAATTGTTGCCATTATGATAAGGCTTGAGGAATTATTATTCATGACATTAGCATCAGCTCCAGATGCTAATATTAGTTCAAATAGATTATCATCTGGATGTTCCATAGCTAATAACAGTGGAGTTTTCCCGCTATTATCAGTCTGATGAAGGTTAGGATTTTTTGCGATAATCTCTTGTATTTGTGCAAGTGAACAGTGTTTAATCGCTACATGTAAGGCATTTTGTCCACAGGAATCAGTTATGTTTACATCAGCACCAGCGTCTAGAAGAATTTTTGTCAAGGCAGTATCTTCTAAACCCAATGCTCTTATAAGAGGAGTTACGCCTTTTTTGTTAGTGATATTAACATTGGCTCCGTAAGTGATTAGGAGGTTAATTATATCTATTTTTTTAAAATAAACTGCGACGTATAGCGGTGTCATTCCATAATTATCCCTTTGTTCAATAAAGGGTTTTTTGGCCAGAATTGCAGCCATAAGTTCTAATGAAGCATATTTACTAGCGTAATGTAATATATTCTGTTGCGTTGAAGTAGTAAGATTTACATCGGCGCCGGCAGTTAGCAGGATCTTGGTTAAAATTTCGTTTTCATGAGTTAATGCCATCATAAGAGGAGTAAAACCTTGAATGATGCAGATATTTACATTAGCGCCTGCTGCGATTAGGAGTTTAGCCATGCTGAAGTTTTTATTATGAATTGCTATTGATAATGCGGTATATCCATTACTAGTTTCTAAGTTAATGTTAGGTTTTTTGGCAAGAATCTTTATCATTTGCTCTTCTGTACCAAATTTGGATATCAGATGAATTGAATTTAACCTATTTTTACCGCAATGTTCTACATCAGCACCGGCTTCAAGCAACATATCGAACATACTATGATTTTTAGAGTAGATTGCTGTTATTAGCGGAATATAGCCGTTATTATCAGGGATATTGACATTGGCGCCTTTAAGGATTAAAAGCTGAGCGAGGTTATTATGATTATAATTTACTGCCGTTGCAAGGGGCGTTCTGCCAAAGTCATCAGTAACATCCAGTATAGGATTTTTTGCAAGAATTTCTTGCAATACTTCAAGATTTCCATCTCTACAAGCATAATGTAATGCATTTTGTCCTGTTTCATTAGTCATATTTACATCGGCCCCAGCATTTAACAAGCATTTAATCACACTATGGTTTTGCAGGTTGAGCGCTCGCATCAAAGGGGTTATTCGGTTATGATTAGCGCTATTGACATGTGCTCCATTAACAATTAAAAAATCAACTATAATGTCATTATCAGCTTTGGCGGCAGTCAGTAGAGGGGTTTCACCAAAATTATCAGCATTGTTTATATCAAGGGAAGGGTTTTTTTCTAAAATGAGTGTGCATATGGCTAACATCTGATTTTTAACGGCATGTTGTAACGGACTTGTCCCATCACTAGGATATATTCCCGGATTTGCTCCAGCGTTTAATAGTAGGGCGGCAAGAGCCTCGTTTTTCATTAAAATCGCCGCGACTAATGGTGTGCAATTATACTTGTCATAAGCATTTATATTAGCACTGTTAGCTAGTAGTAATTCTATAACTTCAGATTGATTTTTTGTCACAGCCGTGAATAAAACACTCTGTCCTAAGATGTTTTTATGTTCTAGGTTAGGTCTTTTTTGCAGAATAGCTGTTAAAATAGATATATTACTCTTATTACAGGCATATCGCAGGGCGTTATTACCATTATCGTCGATGCAATCTACGTCGGCCCCTGCAGCTATTAATGCTAATGCCATTTCGGTATGGTTATTACTACAGGCCAGTAGGAGAGCGGTTCTTCCTAAATGATCTCTGGCGTTTAAATCGATACCGGCACATTGGGTTAAGTAGTTTAACATTGCGATTTTGTTGTGATGGGCGGCGATTAGTAATGGTGCTTGGGCATTGATGTCAGCACCTAGTGAAAGAAGCTGTTGAGCATTGCTAATATCTCCTAAGCGTACATAGTGCTGTAGTAGTACATTTTTATCAGCAACTTCTGCAAGATGTAACTTAGATTTATCTGCAAAGAGCTCGTACCAGTAATAGATATCCTCAGGCACATCAGTGCTGGGTTTGGTAGGATGATTTTTGAAAACTTTTAAGTTGCACAATGCATCGCAGATAACTCGGACCAAATAGTGTTTATCAACTACAAATGTTTCTTCAAATTCAATAATAAGACTATGTAAATTAAAACTAATTTTCAGGTTGTTTAAATAACATTCTAAGGCTTTTGATTTGTTGAGAAAGTCACTTGATAAATCAGGACTAGGTATGGCTTCTTGTATAAAGCTAATCAATTTAAACGGGTTTAATTTACTGCCCAACTTACTGGTTAAGAAGGCGATTTTTTCAGAGTTTGGTTCATTATACACATTGATACTGAAGTTGGTAACGATAAAGCCAAGTTGATTGGCAGCGATGAAAAAAGATGCTTTATCATGTACTTCATTGCCAGTATATCCAGGGTTTTCTTGTAGATATTCTCGGGCTATTTGTTCAATAATATCATGTTTAAAAGCGGCAATAAGGGTATTGATATCTTGTGAACTACATATAAAAGTAGTTACAACAGAGCTTAAGCGCTCGCTACTGCCTTGAATACAGTTGCCGATATGTTCCACAAAATTCAATAAAGCATATTGAGCATTGGTGGCATGAAAATTTTGGGTGTGCTCGTGATGTTTTTCTTGCACATAGATAATAAAAACTTTATAGGCCGCTTCTATGCATGATTCATCAGTTAATACATTTCTCAGTAATGTGGGATCAAGGCCGCGATAACTGGTGTTAATTTCTGAAAGCAAACGCGATACCCAAGCATCATCTTCAGGACGGTTGAAAGTGGTTAACCATTCTGCATAATTAGTATTGCTAGCGTCCAGAGAGCAAATTAGATTTTCATTAAAATAATCATAGCGCATAATAACAAAAATATTGACTTCAGTGTCGAATATAGTAACATAGACGCCATATTTTGCAATTTATTTTGTTTGTAAACTATGATAACATGAGTAAATTGCGATCTAAATTATAATAACTACATGACTAAAAAGCGTCGCCATAAAATATCAAAATCAGAGCATCACTTACATCTTGTTAAAAAACATATGTTGGAAGGTTTGTTTGTTATTTTTAGTTGTTTAGCCGCCCTGATTTTACTATCTTTAATTACCTATTCATTAGGACACAATGCTGCTGGTCGCTTTGGTGTTCATGTTGCTCATTTTTTGTTTCAGTGTCTTGGGTATGTCGCCTACGTAGTACCATTAGGGTTGGAGCTAATTGCTATTAATATGGTATTAGATTACCGTTTAGTTTTTGAGTACCATTGGGCATTATTAGTGGTAAGATTTTGTGGTTTTATTCTTTTTATCGCAGGTTCATGTGGACTTTTTGATATTTTAATGCAACAGCATCTATGGCATTCACCAGGTGGATATGTGGGCTTGGGTTTGCTTAAGTTATTTTGGCAGGGTTTTGAAGGTCCTGGTACGCTGATAATCTTGATGTCTTGTGCTGGATTGGGAATTACCTGGTTAGCTGGTTTTTCTTGGTTGAAAGTTGTCGAAAATTTAGGTGTTTTTGCCGTATATCTATTTAACAATGTGCGACCTTTATTAAACTCATGCAAAGAAAAGTGCCGTACACTGGAGCCTAAGAAGTGGATAGAAGTCAAGCCTAAGGTAGTAGAAACAAGAATGCCAATTGCTTTTGAAGAGCAGCCCAAAGAGTTGCCTAGAAAGGTAGCCAAGGTTGCTGTTATCGAAGGTTTGCCAGAACTTGATTTACTAGAAAAGGTCGAGGTTGTTAAAACCTCTCATGCATTTAGTTCTCAGGAACTTGAGCAGCTCTCGCGTGATGTAGAACAACATCTATTGGACTTTGCCATTACTGCTCAAGTAGTAGCTGTCCATCCTGGACCTGTTATTACCAGATTTGAACTACAGCTGGGCGCTGGCACCAAGGTAAGTAAGCTCTCGAGCTTATCAAAAGATTTAGCTAGAGCTTTATCAGTTAATCGTGTGCGGGTGGTCGAAGTAATCCCAGGTAAAACTGTAGTTGGGCTTGAATTGCCTAATCCAGAGCGCAAAACAGTGCGCTTTAGTGAAGTTCTAAATTCCGATGTATATATCAAAGCGCATTCACCATTAAGCTTAGGTTTAGGCGTTGATATTTCCGGGCATCCAATGGTAGTTGATTTAGCAAAAATGCCTCATCTTTTGGTTGCAGGAACTACTGGATCTGGTAAGTCAGTTGGTATAAATTCTATGATTTTAAGCTTATTATTTAAGTCTAATCCCGAGCAGGTGAGATTAATTCTCGTTGATCCGAAAATGCTTGAATTATCTGTGTATGATGGCATCCCACATTTGTTAACACCGGTAGTTACAGATATGCGTGAGGCGGCGAGCGCTTTAAGATGGTGTGTGAGTGAAATGGAGCGGCGTTATCGGCTGATGTCAGGCTTTGGTGTGCGCAACATTATCGGTTTTAATGAAAAAATCAAAGAAGCAATTGCCAAAGGCGAACCATTAATAGATCCCACTATCGATCCTTTGGTTGCCGACACCCCAGCGACACTTGAGCCACTGCCATACATTGTGGTAGTTATCGATGAGCTTGCTGACATGATGATGGTGGTTGGTAAAAAGGTTGAGCAATTAATTGCGCGCATCGCACAAAAGGCACGAGCGGCAGGCATTCACTTGATATTAGCTACCCAACGGCCATCAGTAGATGTCTTAACCGGATTGATAAAATCAAATATTCCGACGCGCATCTCTTTTCAGGTTTCTTCAAAGATCGATTCCAGAACTATCTTAGATCAGCAGGGTGCTGAACAATTATTAGGTTATGGAGACATGCTATTTTTAGCCCCTGGGACTGGCGCTCCCCTGCGCGTACATGGTGCCTTTGTTGACGATAATGAGGTGCATCGCGTCGCGCAAGACTGGCGCCAGAGAGGAACTCCTAATTATATCGAAGCTATAACCCAAATGAATTTTGATGCAGGTGATGGGGGACTGGATGAGCAAGGTCGTGATGAAGAAACCGACCCTTTGTATGACCAGGTTGTTGAATTTGTTATACAAAATCGTAAAGCGAGCATTTCTTCGGTGCAGCGACGGTTTAAAATCGGCTATAATCGCTCTGCGCGCTTAGTTGAAGAAATGGAAAGAACTGGCATTCTTGGCCCATTAGAGGGTGGGGTTAGAGAAGTTTTGGTTGCCGATAATGCTTAGGATATTAAGAAGATGAAATTAATTATTGGTGCGTTGAGCTTGTTACTATCTTCATTTTTACCTGCGCTGCCTGCTCATAATCTGTTAATTCAAAAACTAGATAAAATTAACAGCTTAAGTGCTAGCTTCACCCAATTAGTACTATTAAATGGCCGGAAAGTAAGTGATATTTCTGGTAAATTTATGTTAAAAAAACCTGGTAAAATTTATTGGGAAATAAATCAGCCTAGTCGGCAATTGTTAGTAGCAAACGGCCGGCAATTTTGGGTCTATGAGCCGAAATTAAAGCAAGCTACCGTTCAAAAGCAAACTAGTGATATTGGTGGCGCTGCCGGACTATTTGTAAGCGGAAAATCAAACATTTGGCTTGCCGCTTATAAAGTTATTAGCTATCAACAAGACAAGAATACAGTCTTTCAATTAACCGCTAAATCAGCAAAAAATAGCTTAGCTAAAATTAAACTTTATTTTGAAAATGATTTACTCACAAGAATAGATTTTTCTGATCAATTGGGGCAGTATAGTGAAATAAAACTAATAAAAATGAAGCTAAACCAGCCAATATCCGACTCAATGTTTGATTTTTTGCCGCCAAGACATGCTGATGTGATTAACTTAGGATAGTTTAATGATGACAAGGACATGGTTATCTAAAGTTAAAAATTTGCTACGCCCATGTTGGCTTATGGTATTACAAACCGCCAACTTTATAGTAACACCACTAATGTTCTTAGTGATAAGTTACGCCTTGTTAGTTTCATTATTTGCCGCTCTTACCCCTTGGGCTAAAATTTACAAACCACAAATTAGTGCTTTTATTAATCAGACTACACAGCTAAATATTGAAATTCAAGATATTAAAACTAGCTGGTATGGTTGGTACCCAGTGCTTAAACTAGTTAATGTTAGATTGTTGTCAGCTAATGGACGCGCCTTGGTCTGTGACGAATGCTGGATAGGATTAGATATAGTTAGGTCTTTATTTTATTGGCATTTACATCCTGGCATGTTGTACATAGACGGTCTAAATTTGCATTTAAGGCAACAGTCAGACCATTGGGAGATAAGAGGTGTGCCAAAAATCGCTAATCAGCAACAAGCTAGCGCTGTTTCGACTGATATTTTTGGCAAAATATTATCATATGCACCTGAACGAGTGTTATTGAAAAATATTCAGTTAAACTTTCATCCACTCTCAAAGAAAGTGTATTCCTTCCGCAACATCAGGCTATTAGGTCTAAAAAACAACGGCGCTTATAAGTGGTCAATACAATCATCCTTTGGACATGATGGTTTGTTTAAAATACTAATAGATATGCCGGCATTAACTAATTTGGCGCTCCCGCAAAATGGTAAAATGTATGTGGAATTACATAATATGGATTTAGCTAGTATTCCAGGGTACCAACAATTTATAACCGATAATTTTTTTCAACGTTTTGATGGTACTTTAAATAGTCATGCTTGGGTTGAATGGAACAAAGGCAATATTAATGAGATTCACGCTCAAGTTACGTTGCAGGATGCAATTATACAATCTAAGTTTGCTAAAAAACCAATGCATATTGATAACTTCAGTGCTAATAGTTTATGGAAACAAAGAAGTACTGGTTGGGAGCTAGCTATGGATAAATTCAATCTTAGCTCTGATAAAATTAGCTTGACTGATAATAAACTTCTATTATTTTTTCAGTCTGATTGGAATACTTATCATTTATATTTGCAGAAATTACCAATTAAGTTATTGTCTACTTTGAGCATGCAAATGCCGGCTAATATGGCTAATCAGGCTGGGTTATTTACTGCCGGAGAGCTAAGTGATTTGCAACTAAATTTTAAGGATAATGCTTTAGACTATGTATTAACACAATTTTCGGGTTTAGATATGGACTCTAGCGACAATCGACCTGGATTTAATGGTTTGTCGGGAGTGTTAAGCTGGGAGCCGCAAACTTCGCATCTAGAAATAGCTTCTCAAAATTTCATATTACAGCCTCTTAAGATGGCGCCAATTGCTTTCGATAGCCTGCAGTTTATTGGAACTTTACAAAAAAATTCACAAGGCCAAGAGAGCTTGCATTTTGAAAAGTTTGTGCTATCGAGAGATGATCTGGCTGTTACCATGAGTGGACAGGTAAAGGAACCTTTCGATAACTTGAATAGAAATGTATTAGTACAATTAAATTGGTCGGCAATTAATGCCCACCAGTGGTTAAAGTATCTAAAATTATTTATGCCAAAAAATAATTTTAGCAATTGGCTCGAAAATGATATAAAAAGAATTTATCAGACTAGTGGCCGTATGATTATTAATGGTCTATGGCAGGATTTTCCTTTTGCTGATAAGCCCGGCGAGTTTACGGTCAATAGTCACCTCTATGCTGTTGACTTGTTTTTTGCACATGATTGGCCATTATCCACCAATATTGACGCTAACTTGCAATTGAATAGCAATAAGCTTGAAGTGTTGATAGACAAAGGTAGTTTAGGTAAATTGCCTGTCCAACAGTTAGATTTACAAATACCAAATTTGGGTGCAGATAAGGAAGTTATTTTAGTGCATGGCGTAATCCAGGATAAAGTAGCCAGAATGATAGATTATTTGTCGCATACCCCTTTACAAAAAAAAGCGCATAGCTGGTCCATATATGATTTTAAAGGACAAGGTCTGTTGGATTTAAAGTTAGATATACCCTTATACAAAGAACGTGATGAGATTTTTTTTAGCGGCAAATTAAAGTTTGATGAACAGCCAATGGATTTAAAGGTATTTACGCATCCTTTAACCATTAGCTATTGCAAAGGCTATCTTGGCTTTAATCAAAAAGGTTTATATGCTGGGAACTTAACTGGTCGGGTCGGACAAGACAAGATTAATTTGCATATAAGCTTGAACCCGCAACATGATGAGACCATGCTATCAATTGATGGTTTAATCGATGTTACTGAGCTAAAAAAAGCTTGGGGCCTAGCTTCATATGATGCTTTGCAAGGTCATCTACCTTTGCAAGGAAATATTCATATTCCTTCGGCAACACAGCAAATTGATATGTTATGGGAGAGTAATTTGCAGGGGGTAAGCTTAATGCTGCCCAAACCTTGGGATAAAAGCGCTCAAGATGAAAAGCCACTGCATATTCAGATGACGTATCATGATACCGGTCTTATCAATATGAATGTGCTATATGAACAGAAAAAATGGCAAATTGATTATGATAATAAGAAATGGTCTTTAAAAGTTGCAGAGCCAGACCTAATGGGCGACATATTATATGATGCATCTTTAAATACTATTGATGCCAAACTTAGCCGCTTATATCTAGATGATAAAATATTTCAGAGTAATGATGAGGAGAAGAAGGAAAATTGGTCAATTAAAAGCATGCCATCCCTAATGATTAATGTAGATGATTTTCATTATAATGATCTTAATGTTGGAGCTTTATCGTTGCAGGCGGTAAAACAAGATAAAAAATATTTGCTCCAAGAATTAAAATTAAGTAGTTCAGCATTTACTATGCTTGTTAGTGGTGATTGGAGCTTGCAACAAGCGCAAAATCATATTCAATTTGCGGGCCAATTAATGATTAGTAATTTGTCTAATATGTTAGAACAGTTTGGGATGACTCCAGTAGCGGGCTCGAAAGATGGTCGCATTAATTTTACTGGTTATTGGGATGAACCTTTGAATAAAGTGGCATTAAAAACATTAACCGGCAGTATTGATTTTAACATGAAAAAAGGTAATATTTCGCATTTTGATAGCCAAACTGAGCAGAAGATTGGGCTGGGTAAGTTACTGAGTATTTTAAGCTTGCAAACCATCCCCAGACGACTGCGATTAGATTTTAGTGATTTGTCCGCCTCAGGGTTTACTTATGATGTTTTTAAGGGGCATTTTGACTTAAATAACGGACTACTGAGCACAAATGATGCACAAATGGATGGTCCGGTTGCGCATGTTAGCATGAATGGACAGTTAAATGTGATTGATAAGTGGTATGATTTGGAATTGCAAGTGTATCCTTATATCACAGCTAGCTTGCCGGTAGTGGTAGCAACTATTGCTGGCAGTCCGATTGCCGGAGTTGCTACATGGGCGGTAAATCAAGTTATTAATAAAGGTATGCAGAAAGTCAGTGCTTATACTTATAGGATCACTGGTCCATGGAAAGAGCCTATAGTGCAGCAAGTGAGTTTAACGAGGAAAACGAATGAGAAAAATGTTCCTAGAAATGATTAAAGTATATTGGCAAATGATTACCTTTAAACGCTCGCCATTAGAAACACCAGATTCAATAGTTATGTTAGTTATTGCCATAACGTTATCATTAATAGTGAGCTGTGGTCAGTTTCTCGTAGGTTACCGCTTGGGAAAAATGACCATGTCATTTGGGCCGAGCTTATTAATGATCTGTTCGCAACTGCTGTTGTTATATATTTATATACGGTTTATTCTCTGGAGTCAAAATCTAGCCCATCTCTGGCAAAAGTTTATGACCTGCTGGGTTATGATGCTGGTCATGTTGGATTGTTTAGCGCTATCTTTAATGGTATTTATTTTAGTGTTGTATGGTTTTGGATTGCTCGGTGCTTTACAAAAAGTTGTGATGTTTATCAGTGTAAGTGTTGGGGTGATATTATCATTTTGGCAGGTGACTTTTTCGGTACGCTTATATCAAACCATGTTAAATAAAAAAATATTATTTGCCGTAGGGATTTATTTAGGTTGGTTTGGGATAAATTTTTTATACCTAACCTTTATGCGAACGTTATTTAAAATTTAGGTGATTTTGCATGCATATTCATATTTTAGGGATTAGTGGAACATTTATGAGTGCTTTGGCTATATTAGCTAAGCAAAAAGGATATAAAGTCACTGGTAATGATACGGCTTGTTATCCTCCGATTAGTGATTTATTAAAAGAGCATGATATTGAGTTTATTGATAGTTATGATGACAAAACTATGATGCTTGCTGCAGATGAAGTTATTGTCGGTAACGCGATGAAGCGAGGGATGCCGATTATTGAACTGTTACTAAATAATCGTAAAAAATACATTTCTGGGCCAGAGTGGTTGGCGCGCGAAGTGTTAGATGATAAGCAAGTGATTGCCGTGGCGGGTACGCATGGTAAAACCACCGTTACCACTATGTTGGCCCTTATTTTAGAGCAAGCAGGATTTGCCCCAGGTTATTTAATTGGTGGTGTGCCGCAATGTCTGGATAGTAGCGCGAAGCTTGGCGCGGGTAAATATTTTGTTATCGAAGCCGATGAGTACGATACAGCATTTTTTGATAAACGTCCTAAATTTATTCATTATCGGCCCTATGGTTTAATACTGCATAACCTTGAATTTGATCACGCCGATATATACTCATCATTGGAAGATATTCAATTGCAAGTGCATTACTTATTACGCACGGTGCCGCAGAATGGTTGGTTGGTGCGCCCATGTGTAGAAAATGGCATTGATGGAGCAATTGAACTAGGAGTGTATTCACCAGCCTTTTGTTGGGCTTGGGAAGAAAATAGCGATGCGAGGATAGAGCTGATTGCAGAGGATGGTTCAGAGTTTAAAATCAAGACAAAATTTGGTGAAGCGGCAGTTAAGTGGGATTTGATAGGGCAGCATAATGTTGAAAATGCTGTTGCTGCAATTTTAGCAAGTTATAAATTAGGCGTGCCGTTGCAGCAGGCCGCAGATATTTTAAAAGATTATCGCGCAGTAAAGCGGAGGATGGAAGTGTGTTTTCAGCATCAAGATTTAAGCGTGTATGATGATTTTGCTCATCATCCAACTGCTATCGAACGCACCACTTTAGCTATCAGAAATACTCATAAGCACGATAGAGTAATTGGCATAGTTGATTTTGCCTCCAACTCAATGCGTGCTGGGCATCATTTAAAAAAAATGGCTAAAGCCCTGCGTTATGTTGATGAAATTTTTGTATTACAGTCGGAAGAGTTTGATATGGCTGCGCAAGCCAGAAATTGGCCGTGCAAGGTCAATATTAAGAGTAATGTTGATGATTTAGTTGCCGAGCTATTAGATAAAACGCAGCATAAAGACGGCATTGTTATCATGAGTAACAAAGGTTTGGGGTTATTAAAAACCAAATTACTTGCCAGCTTGCGCAACGAGTTTTTTACCAGCCAGTCTTAGCAAAGCAGGCGCAAGCATCATGATTAGTCCGCCCAAAAAGTATAATTTATAAAGCTCAGGATGATGCAGAGACAATGCTTCTTGGGGTGGAAAAAAACCAATGTAGAGTGTAATTATGCAACCAATTAAGCCAAGCATACAGGTTAAGTAGTAGCCAAACTTTTGGCCAGGAATAGCAAAAGGACGCGTTAAAGTAGCATATTTGTGTTTAATTTGAATGGCAGCTAAAAACATTAAAACGTACATGCACATATATAATTCGGTGCTTAAGTCGGTGAAAAACCAGTACATTGAATTTATATTAGGCATTAATTGAAAGCTCAAGCAAAACATAGTCACAATTATTGCTTGGGTGACAATAATTTTTGCCGGCACACCATGGGAGTTTTTAGTTGCCAACCAGCTTGGTAAAAATTTGTCTTGTGCGGCTTGAGCTAGACCTTGGGTCGGAGCAATTATCCAGTTCACCATGCTGCCGATGCTACCAATAAAAATTAACAGCACTAAGCAGGGCATTATGAATTCCAAGTTATATTTTTGCATAAAGCTTGCGCAGGTTTGTAATACCCCAACTACTAAATTTATTTCTTGGCGGGGCAAAACTATCGCAATAGCAAGCGAACCCAGTACCATAGTGATAAGAATTAAGATAATTGAATACAGCATTGCTTTTGGATAAGTCCGTTGCGGATGTTTAATTTGTCTGACATGCACAGCAGCAAGCTCCATACCTAAAAACGCCGTCATGATTGCAGTAAGCGATATCCAGGAACTTTGATGAGTGATATCTGGCATTAATGCGCCCAGATGAAATGATATGGCACTGTTATGGGTTAATACTAGCCAGATTAAGCCTAGCACAATAATCAAAAACATTGGTAAAATCATGCCAATAATAGCGCATATGCTAGCAAGCTTGGCGGAGGTATGCACGCCGCGTAAGGCCAAGAACGTCATAGACCAGAAAATTATGATAGATCCTACTGTTGAAAATAGTTTACTAATAGTGCTGTCTTGGAAAAATAGAAAATTTAAGGTACTGGTAATAAATAATAATATAGTTGGGTACCACACTAAAGTATTTACCCATTGTAGCCATATCGTAATAAATGCCCAACTGCGGCCAAACGCTTTTTTTACCCAACCATAAATGCCGGCTTCCTCATCCGGCCAGATAGTGGCCAGTTCTGCAGAAACCAAAGCGACAGGGATTAAGAAAATTATCGCTGATAGTATAAAGAAAAAAATTAATTGCGAACCAAACCATGCGGCAGCCGGCAAGTTTCGAATGCTATCTATGGCGCCGGTAATCAAGAAAACCAGAGAAAAAGTTGATAAAGTAGCTTTATTTTTCATGATGAGAGCACTGTGGTGATGCAATGAAATGAGGGCTTGCTTGCCATTCTTGTGGAGTACTTAAGCTCATGCTACAAGCATGCATGCCGGCAGCAAATTCGGACTGAATAAGGTTTTGCACCAGACGGTGTCGAGCAATTCTTGATAAATTGACAAAATCTTCGGCGACAATAATTAGTTTAAAATGAGTTTGTGCGCCTTTTGGCACACGATGAAGAAAGGATTCATCAATTACTTGCAAATGTAATGGTTGCAAGTTTTCATTAATAAGCTTTTCTAGCCGTTGCTGTCTATTAGTACTCATAAAAAGATGCTATTTAGTCAATTAATCCGCTATAATAGCACAAGTTAAATTTACTTGTAAGGAAATAACCATGACGAACCGTTGTAAAGCATTTACTTTGTTAGAAATGATGTTGGTGATTGCAATCATCGGTATAATGGCAACTTTTGCTATTCCGGCATTTCAGGATTATGTGGTTCGTGCAAGAGTTATGGAGGGCATGAGTATGTCTATGCCTGCTCGTATAGCAGTTACCGAAGCATATATGGCAAACCACGAATATCCTGTCTCACAGCAATCGGCCGGCTATCAAAGCCCAGCTCCTTCAAAAAATGTTGATAATATTAGCATCTCTTCAGGCACCGGGGTAATTACTATTTCCTACACCGCTCAAGCAGGTGGGGGAACACTCATATTAACCCCGGAAGTAAAAGATGATGGGCAGATAACCTGGGATTGTCAGCAGGGGACTTTGCCAGAAAAATTTAAACCAAGAGTGTGTAGATAGTCTGGTAATCCATTGTGATACACTGGATAAGCCTCGCCTTGGATTAGTGGCAAAATGTACTGACGACATGCCTCGGATATTCCAAAGCCGTCGGCGCGGATGTAGTCATCAGGCATATGTTTTTCAATATTGGCGACAGTATTAAGGTTGACGTCGGTAATATGCCACTGATAAGGGGTATTGCTGGTTCTAACTATTATCGGCATAACCCCTTGTTTACCAGCTATGGCTATTTCTACTGCATGTTTTCCTAGCGCACATGCTTGTTCCACATCGACTTGTGAGGCAATATGGCGTGCAGAACGTTGTAAGTAATCAGCAATAGCATAATGGTTTTTCAAGCCAAGCTTGGTTTGTACTAGGTTGCTCAGGTAAGCAGCTACTCCTCCTAATTGCGCATGGCCAAAAGCATCAGTACTCGACTGGGCATTTAAGAATTGGCCATTAGCATGTTTGACTCCTTCTGAAGTTACAATTACGCAAAACCCGCATGTCGCAACAGTTTCAGCAACTTTTGCGATAAATTTTTGTTCTTCAAAAGGTCTTTCCGGGAACAGAATGATATGAGGAGCTGCTAGAGGAGTAGTGCTAATTAATCCAGCCGCCGCCGCTATCCACCCAGTATGCCGTCCCATTACTTCAAGCACAAAAACTTTGGTGGAACTTTCAGCCATAGATGCAACATCGAGAGCGGCTTCAAGGGTTGAAATCGCAACATATTTTGCGACCGAACCATAGCCTGGACAATTGTCGGTAAAAGGTAAATCATTATCTATTGTTTTAGGGATGCCTATGCACTGCACCGGCCACCCTAACTGCGCACTGCGTTCGGATATTTTTAAACTAGTATCTTGTGAGTCGCCACCGCCATTGTAAAAGAAATAGCCGATGTTATGCTCTTTAAAAATAGCAACTATTTTTTCAAACTCGGCATCATCTTTTAGCTTGTAACGACATGAGCCAAAAGCTCCTCCCGGGGTAAAGTATAATTTATTTAAATCGGTGGAGGTGAAATTTGCACAATCAAATAATTGATTATTTAACACTCCAAGTATGCCATTTTTGGCTGCAAAAATTTTATTTATTTGGTTTGGATATTGTTTTGCAGTTTGTATTACCCCTGCTGCGGTTGCATTGATAACTGCGGTTACTCCGCCTGATTGGGCATAGATGGCATTTTTCATAATTTCGTCCTTTGTGATTGCGCTTCTAGCGCTCAAATTATATAGGAGTGATTTAGCTAAAACAAGATTAAAAATTTACTTGGTTGTAACCATAATTTGCGCTAATATTTGTTTAAAATTAATTTTAAGGAATATGCTCTTGAATAAAGTACGCACAAGATTCGCGCCAAGTCCTACGGGTTATTTGCATGTCGGCGGAGTTAGAACCGCTCTATTTTCCTGGTTATATGCCAAACATTTTCACGGCGAATTTGTATTAAGAATTGAGGACACTGATAAAGCTCGCTCTACTGCAGAATCTGTGGCAGCAATTATCGATGGGATGGCTTGGTTAAACTTAGAGGCTCATGCGGGCCCTATTTACCAAAGCCAACGCTTTGAGCGCTATGCTTGCGTTGCACAAGAATTAATCGCTAAAGATTTTGCTTACCGTTGTGATTGTACGGTAGAAAGATTAGAAAGAGTGCGCGAAGAGCAAATTGCCAGTGGCAAAAAGCCGCGTTACGATGGACATTGTCGCGATAAGCATGTTGCCGCGGAGGTCTCTCACGTTATTCGGTTCAAAACCCCGTATGCTGGTGAGGTCCACTTCCATGACATCGTCTATGGTGATATCACAGTTGCTAATCAAGAGTTAGATGATTTAGTGCTCGTGCGTACTGATGGTATCCCAACTTATAATTTTGCCGTTGTTATTGATGATTTAGATATGTCTATTACCCATGTGATTCGTGGTGATGATCATATTAATAATACGCCGCGCCAAATTCATATCTATCGTGCTCTTAAAGCCGACGTGCCTATTTTTGCTCACTTGCCGATGATTTTAGGTAACGATGGCAAGCGCTTATCTAAACGCCATGGCGCTATTAGTATTTTAAATTTTCGTGAAGAGGGTTATTTGCCCGAAGCCCTGTTAAATTATTTGGTGCGTTTAGGATGGTCTAATGGTGATCAGGAAATTTTTTCTTTAGAAGAAATGATTAGTAAGTTTAATCTTGAGCATGTGAGCCGCTCAGCTTGCGCCTTTGATTATGATAAATTACGTTGGCTTAATCAGTACTACATGAAAACTTTAACGCCACAGGCAACTAAAACCGAATGGTTGTGGCATATGCGCAAGCAAAATTTAGAGTTTAAGCATGGTCCGACATGGGAAGAATTAGCTCCTGTGCAAGCCCCTAGGTATAAAACCATGAAAGAGCTTGTCACGCAGAGCCATTATTTTTATGAAGAAATTGCCATTAATTATAATGAACTAGATGCTTTTGCAAGTGAAGCGCTAACCAATGCTTTGCATGAATTAGTTATTTCATTTTCGCAAGTTAAAGAATGGCAAGCTAATAATATCAATGCTGCGATTAAAAATATTTTAAAAGTTCATGATCTGAAAATGCCGAATTTAGCTCAGCCATTACGTTTATTAGTTTCGGGCACCTTGATGACCCCAAGTATAGATATTACTTTACAATTAATTGGGAAAGAGCGGGTTATTAATAGAATTAAAAGGTATTTATAGATATTTTTTGTTTAATCTGCTAATGTGGTTTGCTTGTTATCTAACGAATTAGGATTTTTATTGACCATGTCATCATCAACTAAATTTTTGCCGTGGGTTGTCTGGGCTCTGGCATGTGTATTTTATTTTTATGAGTTTTTATTGCAGGTTTCTCCTGGGGTTATGGGCTCGGAATTAATGCGAGATTTCGCCATTACTGGCCAGACTTTAGGAGTGCTATCAGGATTTTATTACTATGCTTATACGCCAATGCAGCTGCCATGTGGCATTCTTATGGACCGCTTTGGACCGCATAAGGTTTTGACTTTTGCGACATTAATTTGCGCATTAAGCACCGTGGCTTTTTCTGTTACTGATAGTTTGATAATGGCATATGCAACAAGGCTAATGATAGGTTTGGGTTCGGCTTTTGCCGCTGTTGGAACTATGAAAATTGCCTCGAACTGGTTTTCAACGAAATGGTTTGCTTTATTAACAGGCTTGATGGTCACTATTGGTATGCTTGGCGCAATTGGTGGGGAAGCCCCTTTGGCCTTGTTAGTAGATAATTATGGTTGGCGTTCGAGCATGTTTAGTATTGGTATAGCAGGTTTAGTACTAGCATTATTGATTTTTATTATCATTAAAGATCAACCTGATGATAACGTTATGCGCGCAGGTAAGATAGACAGCTCTCAAAGAGAGAAAATTTTCAGCAGTTTGTTGGTGCTGATTAAGAATAAACAGTTATGGTTAACCGCAATTTACGGTAGCTTAGTCTTTATGGCTACGCCAGTATTTTGTGGTTTATGGGGAGTGCCATTTTTAATGCTGAAAATGAGCATTGCAAAAGCAGTTGCCGCTAACTATGTATCACTTGTTTTCATTGGTTGGGCAATAGCTAGCCCACTGTGGGGCGCATTCTCAAACCGCATTGGTTTGCGAAAACCACCTTTATATATTGGGGCAATTGGGGCCTTGCTAAGCTCGCTCGCATTTATTTATGCGCCAATTAAATCAGCCTGGCTTATGCAAGCCTTACTGATAGCTTTTGGTTTGTTTTCTGCAGGTTTTTTGCCATCATTTTCTATAGCTAAAGAGTTATGTAATAAAAAATATGTTGCTACTGGCTTAGGTTTTATGAATATGTTTAACATGATAGGTATTGCTTTTGCCCAGCCTTTTATTGGCTTTGTGCTTGACAAATTATGGACAGGAGAAATGATTAATAATGTTAGATTTTATTCATTAGATGCCTATTGTGTCGGGTTATCAATTCTACCTCTAGGTATGTTATTAGCATTATTACTATTACCATTTATCAACGAAACCTACTGTCGAGATAATGCTGAATAATAGACCTCAAACAGGCAAGAACTACTTGTTTGGTTCTTGCTACATCTATACTGTTTGACAACAAACCTGGATTTACCCCATAATTTTATATGTTACTTTTTTAGTAGGCTATGTTCCTTGTACGCTAAAGTTATAAATTTTTTTAAAAATATGAGTTTTGCCAAAGCAGTAGCTTGGGTAGCCGGTGTTTTTGCCACTTTTCATCTATTTTGTTATTGGTTGCCATTTACGGATAATGCTTTTGTCGTTACTAATATTGCGCCGGTAGCGGCCGATGTATCTGGTTTTATCACCGATATTTACGTTAAAAATGGTCAAGCTGTCAAAGCAGGACAACCTATTTTTAAAGTTTATCAAGAGCCGTATCAGTGGATGTATCAGCAAACAAAAGCTGATTATCTTGAAGCTAAACAAAATATTGTCGTGCTAAATAAAAAAATTGTGCGCGCAGAATCTTTGTTAAAATCTGTTACTAGTTTATTCAATAAAGCAAAATATGAGCTGCGCATTAAAGAGCAACAAAGCGTTAAAGAGGCGGTTTCACGTTTGGAAATCGTTAAGCTACGCTATGATGTTGAAACTTTGCTTAATAAAAAGCGGGCGCTGTTTAATGAAATTGAAGTATTGCAAGCAACAGTCAAACGGCAATTATTTAAAGTCCAAAGTTTAAAGGCAAAATATGCACAAGCCAAGATAAATTTGGATTTAACAGTAGTGAGAGCTCCTAAAGATGGAGTGATTGATAATATGTATGTATCTACCTATACGCCAATTAAAATTCATCAACCGGTGTTTTCTTTTATAGATACCGCAAATTATTATATTCAGGCTAATTTTAATGAAACTGATTTGAGAAATGTCAGGCCGGGACAAACAGTATATATTTGGTTACGGATGTATTATTTTAATAAATTGTTCAAGGGCGAAGTAGTAAATACCTTATGGGCAGCAGAGCGACAATCTACCTCCACACGTTCACAAATACAAAAAGTTCGTAATGATAATGAATGGTTATTGTTGCCACAGCGCTTTCCAATTCAAATTAAAATATTAAACCCAGATCCTAAGTACCCTTTACATCCTGGAGCGAGCGCCTATGTTTATATCGCCACTCATTGAAAAAATTAATGCTTATGATCCGTTTAGAATTCACTATTGTAATGGCTTAAGAGCTTTGGTGGCGTTGCTGAGTCTATTTGTAATTAATTATTTTTATAGCATTAATAATCCCTATTTTTATTTTTTTTATATACCCATCACTTGCCTAAGTTTAGAAACACTTGGCGAAACTAATATTGAAAAAGCTAAAATTTATTTTCTTTCAGTGCTTTGGAGTGCAATTGGCGTCGCAATTTTTAGTCTAACCGCTAATCATCCTGTTTTGGAATTGGGAGTAGTATTTACCTTTAGTCTTGGGGTTTATTATGTTTTTATTAAATGTTATCCGCATCCGCTGATATCTGCAGCAACTATTTTAAGTTTAAGTGCTTATGGGTTAAATTATCAAAATCTTAACTTATATAAAGTAGGTAATAATTTTGGCATAACAATGCTAGCTGCAGTAATTATTGTGGTAGTGTTAAACTTGTTTCCTAAAAAAATGTATTTGCAAATTTGGTGTCGGATTTTCTGTCGTAGTCTATCGCTTGCTAATAACTTAAGTCTGGCGCAGAGACCACAAGATGAAGCGTTACAAATTTTTAAACTGTTCCCGCTGTTGCTGCGTTATGCGCGTATTAGTAAACAGACTAACCTCATAAAAACTACATTATCTTTACAAACATTTCTGCATCATTGTATAGCGCGACAGATTTATCCGCATTATTTTACAGAGCATAAAGATATGCTTCAACAAAACTTAAACTACTTATTTATCCAGGTCCAGCAAAATAGCCCTTGCCAGTTAGTTAAGTTTTCTAAGTCAAATCCCACTGCGGTTATCCTCTACAATATAGCCCGCGACTGGAACAGAATATGCGAAAATTACAATTAAACCCAATTCAACAGCTCTGGTTTGAGCGAGGCTTGCAAATTGTTATAACTTTTACCATCACCATATTTATACAAGAGTGGTTTAGATACCCCTTTGCACCTTATACAGGCTTTGTAGTGATGATGATCTTTATTGGCTTTGATGTCGGCATGGTCAAGGATCGCGGACGGCACAGATTTTATGGGGCTTTGCTATGTGGTCTGGCAGGATTTTTGTATTGGTATTTAGGTCATCTCAATTATCGCGCGATCTTAATACTTATTGTTATTTGGGTATTTTGCTATATCTATTTTTTAAACCACGCATATTTAACTGGCACTTTTTTTACTATGAGCCTTACGCTAATTGGTAAAGGCTACTTAGACACACAAGGCAAAGTATATGCCACTGAAATGATTAGTGATATTTTTATCAGCACAGTCTTTGCTTACATAATTATTATGTTTATGCATGAATGGTTGTTTAAAGATAAGCGCTTATCGTTCCAAATTTTTTATCATATGTTAACTAACTTTCTGCAGAATATTCGTGCTTGTGAAGACTTATGTGATCAAAAGGCTCACATAAGTTTGCAATGGCACCATACTTATGAACAAGTACTAAATGAATTTAATATTTTACAAGATTATGCCAAAATGAATGAATCCTTAATAATTCCATTTATGCCAAAACATGATTTGGATGAGTTTATACAAACTTCACAAGACTATTACATGGCATTGGCATTAAAAGTTGCTTCACGAAAAAACCCTGAGTATGTGCATCATTCCCCTTATCGGCAATTAGCTGCAATTTTGGCGAGAAATAACTATGAGGCCTAATAAATTAAGGAATCTGCTTATGTTAGGCCTATTGCTGCTCACTGCCTGCATAAATGAAGATTATGTGCGCCCGAAATTGCCCGTAAATCCAGCATGGGATGTTCAGGATGATTTTAGTCAACGTGTTGCTAATAATCTAGCTTATTTACAATGGTGGGATGATTTTAAAGATCCGACCTTAAAAGCGTTAATGTCAGCAGCGTTACAATGTAATCAACAGCTATTAATTTCCAAAAGTCGTATTGATGCTGCCCTAGGAGAAGTTAAAAAAGTTAAAAATCAGTGGATTCCGAATGCTGATTTCTGGACCGGATACGCCAATAATCCCATATATGGCTTTCCAGGAGCATTGTTTGTTTTTGTGCCATCATATTTTATTAATTTCTATCAACAACATCAGCAATTTAAAATTAGCAAATTGCAACTAGCTGAAAGTAAAGCTGATGATGATGTCATTAAGCTGATGGTGATTGCGCAAGTTGCAAACTCATATTTTGGCTATCAAGCCTATAAGGATTATTTACTGAGATTGGAAGTTTTGAAGTCAGATCTGGTCAAGAGGCAAAGTATCGCCCAGGCGATGTACAATGACGGTCTAATTGCAGATATAGAACCACACCAGATTTACAATGAACTTATGCTTGTCGAAGGTGAGTATTACTTGGCTCAAAAAAATATTATCAGGTTCCGTAACGCTTTACGTTATTTACTGAACAAAAATCCTGGCAAAATTACGACTACTCGTGAATTCACCGACCTAATTAAAAAACCTCAAGTAGTTAAAGAAGTTCCTATGCATGTGTTATTAAATCGCCCTGATTTAAAAGTGGCAGAGTACCGCTTAAAAGCAGCATTTTATAATATAAAACTCGCTCATAGTCCTTTTGTGCCAAGGTTTGAATTTGATATGTTTCCGGGTTGGGTAGCTACTAACAATGCTTATCGAATTCCGCGCACCTATTTGAAATTTAATGATCAGTTATTAAAAGTCAAAGTATTTCAATGGTCGGTATTGGGAGAAATTGATAAAGCTAAAGCGCAGAAAAAAGCAATTTTTTATGAATTTCTTGACACATTAAGAAAAGTATTGCGCGACACTTCTACTGCTTATGAAAATCATGATAAGGCCACTAAAAATTTATTGGCACTAGAGCAGGCGACACAAGAGTTATATCAAGTGTATCAGCGTCATAAGAGCCTTACCCAACAGGGCATTCAAAGTGAGTTTATAACGCTTGCTTACAAAATTCAGTATGATCGGATACGTTTACTACTTAATCGTGCTCAATTACAACAACTATTGTCGATAGTTCGCTTGTATCAAGAATTAGCGGCGGGCTATAAAGATAGTGCTTTGGCTAGCGTGCACTAGTCGTCTTGATATTAAGGTTAGAGTAACAATGCCAGACAATTGGCCGCGATGTGAGTCGAGAGGCTGCAGGAAGGAAAGCACTTAAATCAAGCAACCAATGTAAATTTTTATCAATGTTCTTTGTCTGGTGAACTTATTAGAGTTTACTAATTTTTGTTATTATGACATAATTTTGCATCAAAATTGAAAATCTAGAGGTGAATAATGGACGATAATAAACAAAAAGCATTGTCTGCGGCACTAAGTCAAATTGAACGTCAATTTGGTAAAGGTTCGGTGATGCTCATGGACGACTCATCAGCAGCACGAGATATTGAAGCAATCTCAACGGGCTCATTAAGTTTAGATATTGCTTTAGGTATTGGTGGTTTACCACGCGGGAGAATTGTTGAAATTTATGGTCCAGAGTCATCTGGCAAAACCACTCTTACGCTTCAAGTGATAGCTGAATGTCAGAAACTTGGTGGAACTTGTGCTTTTATCGATGCTGAACATGCTCTTGATCCGAGTTATGCAGAAAAATTAGGTGTTAAAGTTAATGAATTGGTAGTTTCGCAACCTGATACAGGCGAACAAGCCTTAGAGATTACTGATATGCTCGTACGCTCGGCAGCTGTTGATGTTGTGATAGTCGACTCAGTTGCAGCACTTACGCCAAAAGCAGAAATTGAAGGCGAGATGGGAGATGCGCATGTTGGTTTACAAGCTCGTTTAATGTCACAAGCTTTGCGTAAGTTAACTGCCAACATTAAAAGATCTAACACCTTAGTAATATTCATTAATCAAATTCGCATGAAAATTGGTGTGATGTTTGGGAGTCCAGAGACTACAACCGGTGGTAATGCCTTAAAATTTTATGCTTCAGTGCGCTTGGATATTCGCAGAGTAGGCTCGATTAAAAAAGGCGAAGATATTCTGGGTAATGAGACCAAGGTGAAAGTTGTAAAAAATAAAGTAGCCCCACCTTTTAGAACTGCTGAGTTTGATATTTATTACAACGAAGGTATTTCACGTGAAAGTGAGATTATAAACTTAGCTGTGCAGCTCGGATTTATTGATAAATCCGGAGCCTGGTATAGCTATCAAAATGAGAAGATTGGTCAAGGCAAAGATAATGTGCGGCTATATTTAAAGCAAAATCCACATATTTCCCAGGAAATTGAGCAAAGGATCCGCAATGAGTTTCTGAGTAATAAACAAGCTCTAGCCGCCCAACAAGATGCCTTAGCTGTTGATGAATAAAGTACTTGACGCTGCGCTATTATTACTAGCGCGGCGTGAATACAGTGCAAAAGAATTAGCTAGTATTTTGCTAAATAAATACGAGTCAGAAGAAGTAGCAACTGTTATAACTCGTTGTCTTGAAGCCGGCTATCTAAGTAATGAGCGCTTCACTGAATCAAGAATCAGACATAGAATACAGCAGGGTTATGGCCCTTTATGGATTCAGCAGGAACTGCGGCGCAGTGGTATTGATAATGAATTAATTGACAGCTATCTGTCTAAAGAAGATGACTTTTGGGCGGAGCGGGCTAGTCAAATCATTGAGAAAAAATTTAGTAATAAAACAAATGATTTTTTAAAAATGCAGCGTTATATATATCAAAAAGGTTTTCTTGCTGAGCACATACAGCAAGCATTAAGAATAGTTGATAGGAGCAAATTGTAAACATGAAGAAAATGAGTAGTGCCGAAATTAGACAGGCCTTTTTAGATTTTTTTGCCGCTCATGGTCATCAAGTTGTGCCAAGTAGTTCTTTGGTCCCAGTTGAAGATCCGTCCTTATTATTTACTAATGCTGGAATGGTACAATTTAAGGATGTATTTTTGGGGACTGAGCAGCGCTCTTATAAGAAGGCAACTAGTGTGCAATGTTGTCTACGCGCTGGCGGGAAACATAATGATTTGGAGAATGTAGGGTTTACTGCCAGGCATCATACTTTTTTTGAGATGTTAGGCAATTTTAGTTTTGGCGACTATTTTAAACCGCAAGCCATTAAACTGGCGTGGACATTTTTAACTGATACACTGGCCATTCCTAAAGAAAAGTTATGGGTAACTGTTTTCGAAGACGACCTTGAATCAGAGCAGATTTGGCTCGATGAAATGCACGTTCTTCCTTCCCGGGTCATACGTTGTGGCGCTAAAGATAACTTTTGGGCAATGGGCGATACCGGTCCCTGTGGTCCATGCACTGAGATATATTACGATCATGGTGAACATATTGCTGGTGGTCCGCCAGGTTCTGCAGAAATGGACGGGGATAGATTTGTCGAGATTTGGAATGTAGTCTTTATGCAGTTTAGCCGTGATAAAAGTGGCAATTTGCATCCACTACCCAAACCTGCAGTTGATACTGGAATGGGCTTAGAGCGTATTGCAGCTGTAATGCAAGGTGTAAACAGCAATTATGATACAGATATTTTTGTCTTTCTTAAGCAGGAAATTGCTAAATTAGGAGATATTAGTGACCTAAACGCGGCTAGTGTTCATGTCATTGCTGATCATATCCGGGCATGTATTTTCTTACTAGCCGATGGGGTTATGCCAAGTAATGAAGGGCGAGGATACGTATTAAGACGCATTATTAGGCGAGCCATACGGCATGGAAATAAAATAGGTTTGCCAACACCTTTTATGTCTAAATTAGTGAAATCGTTAATAGTTGTTATGGGCGAAGCTTACCCAGCTCTGACGGCAAAACAACAATTTATCGAGCAACAATTGCGGCAAGAAGAGCAGCAGTTTGCAAAAACCCTACATCAGGGCATGAAATTATTACAAGAATCAATGCAGGCATGTGGTAATGGTATTTTACCTGGAGAGGTTATATTCAAATTATATGACACCTATGGTTTTCCAGTCGATTTAACTGCTGACGCGGCTAGAGAGGCAAATATTGCTTTAGATATGGACGCCTTTCAAACGTGTATGCAAGCGCAGAGAGAGAAGTCTCAAGCAAATACTCAATTCCACACTGATTATCTTGAGATACCGGAAAGTGTAACCGCTACTAATTTCCAAGGTTATGAACATTTAGAGTTGCGAGGTGTTGTAACAAGCGTGCTGGTTGCCGGTAAAGCCGAGGCAAAGCTCGGCTTGGGAGAAGCAGGTGTGCTTATTTTATCTGATACTCCTTTTTATGCAGAAAGTGGCGGACAAATTGCTGATAGCGGCTCTATAGTATCAGAGCATGGTGAGTTCGTAGTTACTGATACGCAAAAACATGGCGAAATAATTTTACACCATGGCTTTGTTAGTCGAGGAGCAATGCGTCAAGCTGATAGCATTACTGCAATGGTTGATGAGCAAAAAAGGCAAGCAATTCGTTTGAATCATACCGCAACGCATATATTGCACGCAGCATTAAGGGCCTTGTTGGGAGAATCAGCATTACAAAAGGGTTCATTAGTTAACGCTGGCAAGAGTAGGTTTGATTTTGCATTTAATCGTGCATTAACTGTTGATGAATTAGAGACTATAGAAGATTGGGTAAATGATAGAATTCGTGCCAATACAGCAGTGGCAACTGCTATAGTCTCATTGCAGGAAGCGCAACAGAACGGCGCCATAGCATTATTTGGTGAAAAGTATAGTGAAGAGGTTAGGGTTTTATCAATTGGTAATTTTTCGCAAGAGCTTTGTGGTGGTACTCATGTGCAACGCACTGGAGAGATAGGCCTGTTTAAACTAGTGTCTGAGGCAAGTATTGCCAGCGGCGTGCGGCGCATTGAATTTGTAACCGGCAAGAGTGCCTTAGAATTCATGCAAGGGCAGAATCGTCTATTAATAGATACAGCTAATAAATTAAAAACCAGTGTTGAAAATATAACTGATAAACTGGCACAAAATCTATTAAACATGCAACAGTTACAGCAAAAGTTACAAAGCTGTGAGAAAAAATTGATGCTAAGTCAAGCTCGTGATTGGGTGCATGTTAATCACCATAAATTCATGATTAAACAAGTTCGTGATTATGAAGTTAAAGATTTGCGCAGCTTAAATGATTTATTGCGTGATTTACGCCCTGATTGGATGTTTGTTTTGTATATAGTCCAGGAAGGTCATTTGCATGTGGTGGTTTCGGTTCCTAAGGCATTGCAGCCTATGGTTGCAGGTGCTGCTCATTGGGTAAAACTACTTTGCACTAAAGGCGGAGGGCGAGACGATTTTGCCCAGGGCGGAGGCATTGCTCCGCAGGATTTGGCGCAAAAAATCCAAAAGATGGAAGACAAGCTTCTAGAATTAACCAGTGCTTAAAAGTGAGTTAATATTTCAATTTTGGATAATTCATTAAGATCAGCGGTTTTTTTAATCTGAACGCTATAAAGAGCTATGCCTGGTAATTTCATTAAATTATCTTTGCACAGCTCGATAGTTGTATCTAAAATGGTATTTACCAAAATATTATCTACTATGCCTTGTTGTTTAACCCAAGCAAATGACAAATGCCTTAGATTGGGAGGTACCAAGCCAAAAGTGGCATTCAATGCGCTAGTTAAGTAGGGATTAAAGTCTTGCAGTCGCGTCCATTCTTTAATTTCATAATATTCCAATACAGTTTTCTTGAAATACTTGTATAAAAAACTTATTTTGCTAACTTCTGATGATTTTTTAATTTCTTCGCACATGCTGTTAAAAAATGTCATCCAGCTAACTTCTTCTTTGGCAAATTCTTTGGACATGTGAAATAGTTGCATAATGGTTTGATTTTTATATTCATGCAATAACAATGATTTATAATTGCTCCAATGAATAATTGGACTAAACACATGGGAGGGTTTTGAGGTATGAATGCCATTTATTTCTTTTTCTAACGCCTGGCACTCTGCTTTTATGTTAACTAAATAATCATTTTCTTGTGCGATGAAGCTTAAAACTAAACGCCCAATTTCTTTAATATTTTTGCATTTTAGGACACTTTCTTCTAATGATTTTATTTCGTTGATATTAACTAATTTAGTTTGCCTAAACTGTGCAGTGATGTGTAGACAGTAGTTCCTGAGACTATTGATAATATAGGTTTGGTAATTTTGGAGACTTATCTTTATCGCGCTTAAACCGCCAAGGTCTAGCTCGGGATTTTTTAATTTTTTGGCATAGTATTCTTGGTATAGTTTGGGGAGATGGTTCTCAAAATGAAAGTACTCATTAGTTTTAACAATATGCGGGTTGTATTTTAATTCGTCCCAGTGTTTAAGCTCATCAAGAATACGCATACACTGCTCTTTTATCGCTGCAAAGCTAACTATAACTAGGTTTTTTTTATGCTCTTCAAATTCTAATTTGGTTTGAATGTATGGGGGTAAGACACGAATTTCTAAATTTAAGCCACAATTTTGAATAAGCGCACCAATTGATTCGCAGTCTTTTTTTAAGTTTTCGATTAGCAATGTTTCTTTAGCTTGTGAAAACTGATTAAAGTCATGTGAGTTTGCTGTTTGAGAACAAAGATTCAGAATGGCCTCTGATGAAGGAATTTCTGCCAAATCAAGTATTTTTAGCGCATCTGTAGTGTTCATAATAATTTCCTTATTATTAAGACAATAGGAGCTTAGCGCTCCTATTAATCAAACGTCAGTACTTAAACTGTGATTTTGTTTTACTTTGGTAGTTTTTCTATTTTGCCGATAATTATTTGAACGTCGTTTTCTATTGTTATTACTAATATTTTTACGTTCTTTTTGATTATTCATAGCATCTTTTTGAGCAGCTGAGGCTGGTTTTTCAGTCGTGCGAGAAAACCATTTTTGTAATATTTTTTTTAAATAGTTTAAGTGAGTAACCGCTTTTGCATTATGTTCCACCGGTTGTGGATTGGCAGCCGGCTGCTCTAATACAGCCTCTGGAGTAGCGGCAGTATAATTTACAGCAGGAGGGCTGATATATTCAAAGCTAGCTTTTTTTTGTTTGTTTTCTAATTTAATTCTTTGAATCTGATAATTCGGCGCTACTATATATGGATTGGGAATGATTACTATCCTTATATTATGTCTGGACTCAATATCACTCAGCATAGTTCTTTTTTCATTGATAATAAAACTTGCCATTTCTACCGGCACTTGGGCGTGGATTTCGCCTGCCTTATCCTTTAAAGCCTCTTCTTCAATTAACCTTATTATCGAAAGAGCTTGTGATTGGGTGTTGCGAACCGTGCCTCGGCCATCGCATCTTGGGCAAATTTCTTGAGAGGTCTCGCCAAGGGATAGCCTTAATCTTTGCCGCGACATTTCTAGCAGTCCAAAACGGGAAATTCTACCAACTTGGATACGTGCTCTGTCTGCTTTTAAAGCTTCTTTGAGACGACTTTCAACTTCGCGCTGATGTTTAGTTGAGTTCATATCAATAAAATCAATAACCACTAAACCACCGAGATCTCTTAAGCGCAATTGTCTGGCAATTTCATCAGCTGCTTCTAAGTTGGTATTAAACGCCGTAGTTTCAATATCTAGCCCGCCAGTTGATTTTGCTGAATTGATGTCAATTGCAACCAGTGCTTCAGTTCTATCAATTACCAATGCGCCACCAGAGGGCAAAGGTACTTCTCTTTGGTAGGCTGTTTCAATTTGACTTTCCACCTGATAGAAGTTAAATAGCGGTACATGGCTTTTGTATAACCTGATATTGGGTAAAAATTCAGGTTTTACAAGTTCAATAAACTGGCGCGCTTTCACGTAAGAAATATGATCATCGATGATAATTTCGCTAATTGACTTGCGTAGATTGTCTCGAATAGAACGAATAATTACATCGCCCTCGAGATGTATTAAACAAGGAGCATTTTGTACCTGATATGCGTTCTTAATAGCATGCCACTGTTTAAGCAGCATTTCTAGGTCATGTTGCAGCTCTTCAGTGCGTTTGCCTAAACCAGCGGTGCGAATGATTAGGCCCATTGGTTCGTCAACTGGTAACTGGCTAAGAATTTCTTTCATTTCATCGCGGTCTTCACCTTCAATGCGTCTTGATATTCCGCCTGATTTAGGACTGTTGGGCATAAGAACTAGATAACAGCCTGCAAGGGTGACGAAGGTGGTTAATGCTGCGCCTTTGGTACCCCGTTCCTCTTTATCTACTTGCACCAGTAATTCGCGGCCTTCTTTAATTAGCTGGTTAACTGGTTGCGGGCTCTCTTCATTGTAGGGCACTGCAAAATATTCTGGAGCAATTTCTTTGAGAGGCAGAAAACCCTGTTTTTTTGCGCCATATTCAACAAATACCGCATCAAGGCTTGGTTCTCTGCGAGTAACTATACCCTTATAAATATTACCTTTCTTTTTTATCTCTCCAGCACATTCAATATCTAAATCGTATAATACATTATCTTTAATAAGAGCCACACGTATTTCTTCATTTTGTGTGGCATTAATTAACATTTTTTCTTTTGTGTCAGTATATGCCATAACATTTCTCTTTGGGTCATTGTGCCGCCCAATCGAGTACAAATATATTACAATAATGTTTGAACTGTCCCATAAATTTAAAGATAACTATTTATTGTTATCAGCACCAATTTATTAAATTCAACAAAATGCGTATGTTCATGGTCTCGATCAAAGCACACCTTTAATATGAGGCTGATGAAGTACATAGTCTTGCATGGTATGATAAGCTCATGTAATATTGTCTCTTTGTTTATTATGAGCAAACCGAAAACTTTATGTACAATTTGGGCTGTAACATCACTAGCCTGGTTTAAAATTCTTTCGGGTTTTGAAATTTTTACCCTTATAAGTGATGTTATCAAAAAAATATGTTTGAGGAAATAGTTTAATGACACAGGTCACCTATCAATTAATTGAAAAAGAGCAGGATATAGGGCAGAGATTAGATAATTATTTGATTAAAATTTTAAAAGGGGTCCCAAAGAGTAGAATTTATCGCTTAATTAGAGCTGGAGAAGTACGAGTTAATAAAAAACGTGTTAAGCCAGATACCAGGCTAATGTGTTCTGATTCGGTGAGAATTCCGCCAGTTAGAATTTCTGTAGATAATTCTCCACCATTAAGAGTGCCACTTGCTCTACAAAAACAATTAGAACAGGCCATTATTTTTGAAGATGAAGGGTTGTTGGTTATTAACAAACCAGCAGGCCTGGCTGTGCACGGAGGGAGCGGCTTAAGTTATGGTTTGATTGAAGCATTACGCGAGATGCGCACGGATTTACAATATTTAGAACTTGTGCATCGTTTAGATAAAGAGACTTCAGGATGTATTTTGCTGGCCAAAAAAACTGCTGTTCTCAAGCATTTGCAGCAGCAATGGAGCAATAATGTGCAAAAAATGTATTGGGCTCTGTGTGATGCAACCTGGCAAGACAAGCCACAAATTACGGTCACAGCAAAATTGCAAAAAAATATTCTGAAAAGTGGGGAGCGGCTGGTTACGATAAGTAAAGAGGGTAAGCATGCGCTATCACATCTACATCTAGAAAAAAATGGTCAAGATAGTTGTTGGCTAAAAGTATTTATTGAAACAGGAAGAACGCATCAAATCAGAGTTCATTGCGCATATGTCGGCCATGCAATTCTTGGCGATATTAAGTATGGCAAAGCTGCTATCCATGCCAAAATGCCAAGGCTATTTTTGCATGCGCAAAAAATTAAGTTTGAATATAATGGAGAAATGAAGACTTTTATTGCCCCGATCGATGAATTATTTCAGAGTAAAATTAATGAGTTATAAGCAACTACAGGATAAAGCTTACTTATTATAAGCAATATGATAATATATAATTTTACCTAGGCTATTTGGATAAAATACTGGAGAAAAAAAGCATGCTTTATCCATATAAATTAGTAGTTTTTGATTGGGAAGGTACTATAGCTGATCCTTTGGGTGCGCTCGTTGATTATTTATGGCAAGAAGCTAATCATCAAGGTTGGGCTGCTTTTTCGCAAAGCCAAGTTAGACATCATTTGCTCAGTGGCGTGCCAGAAGCAGTTAAACAGTTATTTCCAGGTTTTTCGGAACAGCTGTGGCATGCTACTATCGAAAGAGCAGAGCGCATGGTTTCGCAAAAAAGAGATCAGGTATTTCTATTTGCCGGAATTAATTCGTTACTGCAGCAATTACAGATTGCCAATATAACCTGTGCTATTGCTACTAATAAAGGGCAACATTCGTTTGAAAAAGCGCTTAACAATAGTCAATTAGGCCCATATTTTAGTCTGTATCGTTGCGCAGGGCAGCTGCACCCCAAACCGCATCCAGCTATGCTCCAAGAAATTTTAGATGTTTGTCAGCTTAAGCCGCAAGATGCCGTTATGATAGGTGACTCACATGCCGACATTGAAATGGCTAGATGTTTAAATGTAGATGCTATTGCAGTTGATTGGTATTCTAGTGGCTGGCATCCCGATAAAATTGGTGCTAAAGCAACTGTGCGCACTATAGAGCAGTTGTCAGCATTGCTTGGCATGCATGTTTCATCTTCTGGAGAAAAAATTGAGCAAGATGTATAGCCTGCCAAATATTTTGACCTTTATCCGTATTTTACTTATCCCAATTGTCGTTGTGGTATTTTATCTTCCATGGCACAAAGCTAATTATCTGGCTGCATTTATTTTTATAATTGCGAGTTTAACAGATTGGTTGGATGGCTATCTGGCGCGTAAATGGAAACAAACTACGTTACTAGGGGCATTCCTCGACCCTGTGGCAGACAAAGTCCTGGTGGCAACATGCTTATTACTGGTAGTTGGTGCTAAAGATGTAAACTATATTACCTTGCCTGCTATAGTTATTGTTGGTCGCGAGATAGTAATTTCTGCCTTACGAGAATGGATGGCTGAAATAGGGAAAAGGGCTAGTGTTGCCGTTGGCAGACTGGGGAAAATTAAAACTGCTCTCCAGATGTTTTCAATTGTGCTGCTGATTGCTTTTCAGCCTAATCAAAACTGGCTGGGTTTGCTAGGAGTGGTATTATTATATGTTGCAGCTTTAATGACTATATGGTCAATGGTAGTTTATATACAAATTGCTTACCAAGAAATTATCCAATAGAAAAAAATTAAAAAATATGAAATTTATTGTTGACATCGTCAGGGAATATTGTAAAATTCAAATCACAAAGGCGATGCGGGAATAGCTCAGTGGTAGAGCACAACCTTGCCAAGGTTGGGGTCGCGAGTTCGAGCCTCGTTTCCCGCTCCAGTTCAAGGCGACAAAAAAGCAGTCGCTTTTTTTTGCGGCTGGGTGGCAGAGTGGTTATGCAGCGGCCTGCAAAGCCGTGAACGCCGGTTCGATTCCGGCCTCAGCCTTCACATATTATGCCCAGGTGGCGAAACAGGTAGACGCAAGGGACTTAAAATCCCTCGGGACAAAAATCCCGTGCCGGTTCGACTCCGGCCCTGGGCACCAATTAAAATCAATAAGTTACGTCACAACTCTTCAAAAAAATTAATGGCAAAAATATTCTAAGGGACACTCTTGGGGCACTTGAAAATAAATTATCTCAACAGATAGCGATAAACAACAATACATTCTTATTTACATTTTCAGTTGATCTGCTAGAATATAGTTAATGCACCCGCCAAGCCTATGATAGCTTCGGTTATTATGCTCAAATCGCGCGGGTATTTTTTTGCCCCAAATAAAAGTAAAGATATGGCTGTTTTTACCAAACCTGCAATACCTCCTTCAGAGCAACTCAACTGTTTAAAAGATCGCGGTTTAATCATTCAGGATGAGGTTCAAGCTTTAGCATTCTTATCGCACGTGAGTTTCTTTAGGTTGACACCTTACATGCGACCTTTTCAGGTTAAGGGCAGTGAGCATCAGTTCAAAGAATATGTACGTTTTGAACAATTAATTCAGCTTTATAGTTTTGATCGCCATTTACGTTTATTGGCTATTGACGCCATTGAGCGCATAGAAGTTTCTATTCGAGCTCATTTGTCTAATGAGTTATCTGGGTATGGGGCGCATTGGTATTTAAACGCAGGGCATTTTAAAAACAATTATCAGCACTCACGCTTAATTCAAACCATTCGAGACAAGCAGAAATCAGCCTTTGAAGATTATCATGACGATTGCAGACAAATAGAGCAAATACATACGGCCGATCCTTCTTACAAGGATTACTTAAAAGACAAACTCAAGAAAGAAAGCTATGCCAGGCATTATGCTTTGACTTATCATCAACCAGAGCTGATGCCTACATGGGCAATGCTTGAAGAATTATCATTGGGTTAGCTGTCTCACTTTTACAAAGCCTTAGCTAAAGACAAAGACAAGAAAAAAGTAGCTAAAAGTTTTGAGCTTTATCCTCCTACACGCTTATCAATTGCGCTTTCAATTTTGTATCACATGATGAAAATTATTCATCCGCAAACGACTTGGGGTGAGCAACTGTTTTCATTGTTTGA